>Ga0209189_1000020_pt1 | contig 161824 bp, 185 predicted proteins | sample C_130820_EF_Meta_FD_187308 | JGI IMG/M metagenome (GOLD analysis project Ga0209189, IMG submission 187308) | Freshwater microbial communities from Lake Croche, Canada to study carbon cycling - C_130820_EF_MetaG (SPAdes) (version 3) | ecosystem: Environmental > Aquatic > Freshwater > Lake... | reverse complement strand
TAGAGACTAAAGAATATAAAACGATCCCAACGCAATTCAAGAAGAAGGGCTTCACCTATACCCAACTAAAGAGAGAAGGTAAGAAAGCTATCTTCCAACAGACAAGAGAGGATAGCTCATTGAACAATTATGAGGTAGTTAAGATCGGACGGCATAATGGTTACTTGATGGGTGGTGTGATGATTGAGCCTGCAGAGACCTATCCTGGAAGTTCGTTATGGGGCATTACGGCTTGGACTTGTTGTAGTATTGATGAGGCATTAAAGCGGTATGATGCCTTGCCTAGCTAGTGCGTTGGGCTTGTAGCTCAATGGTCAGAGCAGAGCACTCATAATGCTTTGGTTGGGGGTTCAAGTCCCTCCGAGCCCAAATAGATATTGTCGATAGATAGATAGCATATACAATAGGAGGTATAGATGAATGATACAAAGGTAAAGACGTTAAGTGCTATGGAGTACTTCTTAAGTAGAAAGAAGACTATAGAGAAGTATATAGAGGGTGAACATAAATGGTATGGTGATGTAGATAGTAGTAGAGAGTTTACTTACATGAATGATCCACGCCCTTGGTACTTAGATAGTACTACTGTTTCAAAATAAGATGGTGTTCTAGAACCCCCAGGTGGGCTCAGAAACCCCCACGGGGATATATCCCCCAGTACGGGAATTTATACATATAGAAGAAAGCGTTGTGAATTTATATAGGTGCATGCCAAAAAATTTTATAATTTTTTTTGCAGAATTTTTATATAGCTCTTATAAGGGTTACTTTACGGTAAAGTACGCTACTACCACTCCACCATAACAAACCCAGCGCCACCAGCACAACCGTTTCGTTGACCAGCACCACACCCTTGACCAGTGCCTGTTCCAGGTGCACTTGAACCCCAACCAAATCCTCCAAATAAACTTGCCCCTGACATATTTATTTGACCATTAACACCTGTACCCGCAGTTCCAGCAGCGCCACAAGGACACCCACCTGTACCACCAGTGGCATAGATGCTTGTGTCGTTAAAGGATGATGTGCCACCAGTGCCTCCACACCCGCCTAATCCACCACCAGCACCAGCACCACCAACTACCACAGCGTAGCTTGTGCCTGCAACCACGTTCACCATTCCAATAGCATAACCACCACTAGCCCCAACATTACCACCGCATTGAAAATTTGAAGTTATTCCACCTGCACCCCCTCCACCTCCTTGCACAGTTACCTTCACCTTGGTGACACCTGCAGGCGCTGTAAATGTATAATTACCTGCAGTGGTAAAGCCTTGTATACCGCCTAAACCTGTACTCGTAGGTATTGTTGGTTTATTCTTAATGTAATCCAATGCACTAGTATTTGCTTGAGTCCAATCTGATTGTATTTGAGCTGCAGGTATAGCCAGTGCAGTCTTAATCTGTGCTAACGACGCTTTGTATGTACTAGGTGATACTGCAGTACTAAAGGGAAACAGATCACTCGTAGTAGGCGCCTGGCTGGATAGATCATTAATGGTTACATCGGCCATAATAATTATTTATGTTCTGTGCCGTGCTGATTCGCTGCGCTCGTTAGTATAGCCTTTTTACGGTAAAGTGCGCTATTACCACTCTATTCCTATTGCCCCTACAGTACCTCTAGTGGCATTTGCAAAACTACCAACCTGACCCACATTAACTGTTAGCGTAGTACCCGGGGTAACAGTTGCCACCCCGAAGGCGTACCCTCCTGCGCCACCACCTCTTATCCTAGACCCATCTGACGACCCCCCATAGCCAACAGAACTACCGAAGATCATTGCTGCTTGTGCTGCAGTTGCAGCTGTATTAGATGATCCCGAGCTACCTGTTCTAGTTACTATAGCAAGTGTACCTGAGCCTACCCCACCAGCACCAGTCCCTGCTCCACCGCCATTACCTGCACCACCGCCTCCTACAATGCTAATATTGGTAATATATGAATCTCCTCCAGCACTACAATGGTCATTAGCCCCACCGTTACCACCTGCGCCAATACAATAAACCTTAATTTTTGTTATACCAGCTGGTACTACCCAGGAAGTGGTTGCAGCAGTAAAGTATTGTGCACCTCCTATGCCTGTATTTGTAGGTATTGTTGGCTTATTAGAGAGATCTGTATAGCTACCGGTTGTAGCTACAGTAGCAAAGCTTGGTTTATCACTCACATCAGACCATGATATTGCCAAAGCTGTCTTGATCTGTGCTAATGATGCCTTGTATGTTGAAGGCGACACAGCTGTAGCAAAAGGAAACAGATCACTCGTAGTAGGAGCTTGACTAGTTAATTCATTGATGGTTACATCGGCCATATTGATTATTTATGTTCTGTGCCGTGCTGATTCGCTGCGCTCGTTAGTATATCACGACTTCATTATATAGCACAAAGCATAATAAGGAGGTAGATTAGCATTAGTTCCACTTGATCCAGCTGCATCTACAGATGTTGATACAGATATTCCGGTACCCGAACTTCCTGTGGTTGAGGCAACGCCATATCTTACTCCTATCCCGCTACAGCCTTTAGAACTTGCTTGAGTTATCCTAAGGTAGGAATGTGTATGACCAGGGTCACTTACTGAACTAGTAGCTGCATGTGTATGACTTACAACTATTGCATCACTTGATCCACCAGTATTAGTTGGGTTATAACTGCTACCTGCTCCGACAACAAATCTATCTATCATGTTGGGTGTACCATTGCTACCGTTGCATAGATACCACCCTGCAGGCAGTGTATAAGAAGGATTTGTTGTGTACCACATGGCAATAAAACCTGAAGGAAATCCTGAAACAAAAGAATTTACTACACTGACTGTAAGTTTACCAGTCACCGTACCGTCTGATACAGGAATTAATGAGGTAGTTGTTGGTGTAAGATCAGGTAATTGATATATTGTTACATCTGCCATATATTAACCTTTCATTATATAGCACAAAGCATAATAAGGAGGTAGATTAGCATTAGTTCCACTTGATCCAGCTGCATCTACAGATGTTGATACAGATATTCCGGTACCCGAACTTCCTGTATTTGTATTAGGATATGTCGCCCCACAACATGAACTACCTCCAGTGTTCGCGGTACCAGAGGTCCCAGTATAGGAATGTGTATGACCAGGGTCACTTACTGAACTAGTAGCTGCATGTGTATGACTTACAACTATTGCATCACTTGATCCACCAGTTGCGTTTATACCATAAGAGCCACCTGCTCCAATAACAAATTTATCTCTCAAGTCTGGTGTACTATTGCTGCCGTTGCATAGATACCACCCCTGAGGAATTGTAACAATAGAGCCCGACCATATTACTACAAGTCCATAAGGAGCTCCTGATGCTAGGGAGATTATTTGTGATACTGCAGCTCTACCAGTCACCGTACCGTCCGATACAGGAATTACTGAGGCATTAGATGGTGTAAGATCAGGTAATTGATATATTGTTACATCTGCCATATATTAACCTTTCATTATATAACAAAGCGCATAATAAGGAGGTAGATTTGCACTTGTTCCACTTGATCCAGCTGCAGCTACAGATGTTGATACAGATATTCCGGTATATGCTATACCGGTAGTATCACCTACGGTTGTTCTATTACCAGCAGCAACAGTACAACCTTTACTTCCTGATCCTGCTAATGCAACTACAGTATGTGAATGCCCAGGGTCTGATACCGAGCTCGAAGTTGAATGATTGTGACTTACTAATATAGCATCTTTGGAGCCGCCAGTACTCCCTACAGCATATGCATTACCCGCTCCTACCACAAATCTATCTCTTAAATCAGGCGTCCCATTTAAGCCATTACATAGATACCAGCCTGCAGGTATATTCGATGTGGAGCCTGACCAAACACCTATTACACTGGTCGGAACTCCTGAAAATAATGTAGTTATTTGCGATATTGTAGCTCTGCCTGTGGTTGTATCATTACTTATGGGCACATACAGGGATCCTTGTGGAACTAAATCACCCAAATCATTGATGGTTACATCGGCCATATATATACTTATGCTTCAGGCCGTGCCAGTTCGCTGCGCGCGTGAGTATATCACGTCTTTACTATATAACACAAGGCATAGTAAGGAGGTAGATTGGCATTGGTACCAGATGAACCATCAGTGCTGATGCTAGCAGATGAATTAGATGAAGCCCCGGTATTTCCTAGAGTATAGCCAGTCACATCGCTCCATGAATTAGTTGGAAAAGAATTTTGTCCAAATCTTGATCCTCCTCCACTGTACACGGTTTTTAACACACCGGTGTGTGAATGTGAAGCGACTGTACCCGTATGTGTGTGACTTACCACAATAGCATCTTTATTTCCTCCTCCGGCATTAACAGCATAAGAATTACCTGCACCTACAACAAACTTATTTCTTAAATCTGGCCGGCCTGATTGCCCATCACACAAAGCCCATCCCGTGGGAATTGAAGCAACTGTACCGCTCCACATACCTATTATACCTGCAGGTGCGCCAAGAAGCTGTGTCATCGTCGCGCAGTATGTTGTACCGCTTTCTGAATACGGTACAAGTGAGGCAGCTACCGGAGCTGCATTTACTAATTCATTTATCGTTTGATCTGCCATATATTATGCTTTCATTATGTATGCCAAGGCATAGTAGGGTGGAAGGTTTGCATTTATTCCTGATGATCCTTGTGAATCTATACTTAAAGCAGGTGCTTCTGATGAAGTTAAACCTGCATTTAAGCTTGCATATGTAGTTGCTGACACACCGCCATTTGGTGCACCTCCGCCCGCAAGAGAAACACTTGCAACCGATCCAGAATGCGTATGAGAGGTGGATCCGGTATGTGTGTGAGCAATATTTACGGCATCAGCTGAACCGCCAGTTTTTGTGTTGCTCCCTGTAACAGTTGTTACGCTTTGACCTCCACTATCTTGTGATGATCCGATTATAAATTGATTTCTTAAATCTGGTGTACCGTTTGCACCGTTACATAGGTACCAGCCACCTGGAACAGTACTACCTGACCACATTGCAATAAAACCTGCTGGAAATGCAAGAGAGCTTGCTTGACTTCCTGTTGCATTGTTTGCATCGATAGCACTTGAATTCATAAAAGGAATAATAGCAGCAGTTGTTGGCTGCCGCGGTGTTAATTGATCTATTGTTACTTCTGCCATATTATACCTTTATTATGTATGCTAGAGCAAGGTAGGGTGGTAGATTTGCATTAACACCAGAAGATCCTTGTGAATCTATACTTAAAGCAGGTGTTGTAGCATCTGTGGAGCCTGTTGTTGATCCGCCGTAAAAAGTAACACCAAAGCATGGGCGAATCCTTGATTGACAAGCGGCGTAATTACCTGCACCGGTGTTAACAGATACATTTGCAGAGTGCGTATGGGCACCTGCAGTGCCAGTATGCGTATGTGCCACCACTATTGAATCTTTACTTCCCCCGGTTGCTTTTAGTGCATAGGTTGATCCGCTCCCCGCTATGAATCTATCTCTTAAATCCGGTACAACGCCATATCCTGCCACTGTGCTTCCATCACATAGATTCCATCCCGTGGGTATACTAGCTATAGATCCCGACCAGATTAATATTAACCCCTGTGGTGCAGCAGCTATTTGACGTATCTGTGTTAATGTTGCGCTATATGTTTCACCACTTTCATAATATGGTACAACTGCAGAGCTCGTGGGATTGCGAGGTGTCAATTGTGATATTGCAATATCATCGGCCATATTGATTATTTATGTTATATTAAAGACTAAATAATTGTATGTCCGAAAAAGCAAAGAAGAAGAAAGTTAATAAGCTTTCTCTCAAAGAATGTGAAGCTGTTATAGAGAAGCTGGGCGGTCAGGCTCAATGTCAATATGTACAGCAAGTGCTCAAGAGACAACAAGAGTTACTTGTTAAAAAAACATTTGAAAAATAATATTATTCCTTTATCATAAAGGATATGGCAACAAGTAAAATTATTGGATATTACGGTAACAGTGCAAATAAAAGCTATGCAAAGTATTTGCGTAATGCTTGTGGTATAAAGAAGGCTCGGGCCCAGCGTTCTGATAAAGGCACCAAGCGTAAGAAATATTAATGTTTACTAAGCTTTGGCTTATTTGGTCACGAGCGGTAGATCATCGAGTAGGTTTAACCGATGAATGTAAGCCGGATGTACCTACACTAAGGGTACGAGATGCAAACATTAGTCTCTTAATTCGTACGCTTATTGTTTTAGTTAACTTTATTACGTGTGGTTTTATTATAGCAAACGCTATACACCATTGGTAACTACCATTCAATTATTACAATACCGCCGATACCGCTAGTCCCACTATATGTACCGTTGCTTCCTCTACTCCCACCACCACCTACCGAGTAATCTAATGTAGTGCCTGGTGTTACTGAAAAATATTTTATAGCTACACCGCCTGCCCCACCGCCTCCCCCTCCACTAGACCAAACTACAGCGTTTGAATTACCACCCGTACCGTAACTGTTATTATTAAATATTGAACCGCCTCCGGAGTTTGACCTAGATGTTGGCACTCCACCGGCAATATTTAAATCTCCTCCTGAAGCTGATCCCCCCGCGCTGGTACCGGTACCACCATAGCCTGTAATAGTTACGCCAGAATATGTAGCTAAAGAACTACCCCCGGTACCACCGTTTTGTGTGTTTCCAGCACCTCCCCCTCCACCACCAACAACTGTTACCTTAATTTTTGTTACACTTGTTGGTACTGTCCATGTCCCACTTCCAGAAGTAAAAGCCTGCATGCCCCCTAAGCCTGTATTTGTTGGTTTACCGGTAATATTGGCCCATGGAATAGCTCCAGTTACCAAATTACCGCTCCCGTCAAATGCCCATATCCATGCATTGTTAGTTTTAAATATACCAGAATATTGATCTGAAGTACGTACCATCAACGTGGCAGAAGCATCAGTAAAGTCTATACCAGCCCATGTATTAGTAGATCCTGCAACTGACAAAGAGCCATAAGAGCCTCTTTGAAGAGTTCCTCTAAAAGTACCGTTTGTAGTTAATCCCACAATACTATTAATGTCGACCTTATTTGTAGTCGTTCCATCAGAAAACGGAATAACAGCTCCCGCAGGAGGTACTGCAGCATCTAATCCAGAGATAGTTATATCAGCCATATGTAATATTATTTATTATTTACATAAATATTAATATGCATAAGGACTGTCATCTTATATATGAAGCTTATTCAATGCCCGGTGTACCGGTTGCACCTCCTATTAATAAGACATCGCCTCTAGCACAAGCAATTTCTAAGCCAACAGGACCTGTAGCAGGAGCCATTAAAGCAGAAGATGCCGAAAAACCTAATAAGACAAAATCAATAACTCTTGAGGATGTTGATACAGATCGTAAAGCTATACATGCAGCTTACGATATTGTTGAAGCGATTTATAGAACTGTAGACAATTTAGATCGCGCAACTCAAGTTGTACAAGCTATAGCTTCCGTCCACCGAAATGAACGGAAGCGTTTAGCAAAGAAAGCTTAAGACTTAGAAGCTTTACGAGCGTTCTTTTCTTCTTGAACACCCTTACGTGCTTCGCGAGCAAACTTAATTACTTCTTGAAGAGCTTTACGGGCACGAGTACCAGCGGCATTGTTACCACCAGAAAACTTTTCGTATTCGGCAGTGAAGGTTGCGACATGTTCTTGTAGTGTGAGAGGATTGATGTTTGACATATGTTTATATTATGATGCTTGCATAGGAATGCAACTAGAATAAGATTAAATATTATTATGAAGGTGGACAGAAAAAAAGTCACCGCAGATGAAATTTTAGACCTTTACGAGAAGGCTAAAAAAAATAAAGGTATGAAAAAAGATGAAATGATGAAAAGGGTTATTTTGCTTTCCAGATATCTTAACGACTACATTCCCTTAGATAAAATCGTCCGGTAATATAGTTGATTGCTCTTTATTAGCTAACACTTCAACTACTTTCTTAATATAATCTATATCTTCGTTGAACCTATACGCATCACATACCGGGCAAAAAATATCTTCTCTGTAAATTACAGATTCACAACCAACACAAACCTTATAAAAATCAATATTTCTAAGTATTCTTTTAGCTGTAGCTTTACGTTTTTTTATAGATTCGTGGTCAGCCACAGCATAAGTATTTAGGTGACCCCGGATCATAAAGCTATAGCAGAAGCATATAACGCTGGTATTAATCATACCACACGTAATACCGATTCATATACATATTCACCTCGCGAATACAGTAGTGTAAGAAGTGAGAATGAAGAGAAGGCAGATGCATTAAAGAAGCGAATTGCTTTAGAGCTCAACAATATGTCCAAGAGAGCTGCCCGCGGTCTCAAAGAAGATTATGAATATATTATGGTTAATATGAATACTCTTCACAAAGATATAGCAAATATATTTGATAAAGTTTGATTATTTTAGATTTTAAAATATAATATATTGATGCCTGAACGTATTAATTTAACCTGGGAGCAGGTTAATAAAGACTGCAAAGAATTAGCAAATTTAATTGGACCGTGTGATGCTATAGCTGCTATTGGTCGCGGCGGCCTAGTTCCCGGTACTATTATTTCTTACATATATGATATACCGGTTGTTAATTTTGCTATTAAATCTTATAGTGAATTTACAGCAGGGGAGTTAGAATTTGGTCAGATACCAGGGTTTAAATTTAATTCAGAATTTAGAGAAAAGAGGGTAGTTATTGTTGACGACCTTTCTGATAAAGGTAAAACACTTCTAGCTGCAAAGGATTATTTTGAATCATGTGAGTTTACAAACTTTAAATTTGCAACTCTTTATATTAAAAAGTCGACACAATTTATTCCTAATTTCTATATTAAAGAATTTGACGACAATATATGGCTTGACTTTCCTTGGGAATCCGTTAGACTAGATTAAATATTAAAACACACATTACGCCTTTAAGGCCTGTCGCAAAGCGACTTCTTTTTAATTTATGAAAACAAAAAACACAAAAACAAACAAGCTAGTCCTAATAATAGTTGGTTTAATTCTAACTGCTAATCCTATAAGCATGTCTGCTTTTCAGCGTATAGAGAAAAAGCTAACAGTTAGTGATGTAAAAAAAGAGCTAAAGGCATTAACACCTACAAAAGAACAAGAGGTCGCTAAAAAGATAGAAGTAAAGAAAGACGGTATAAAATATAATGGTACCTTTATTCCGAAGACTGATAGTAGTGAATATAAAGTACTTACTGTAAGATTAACTGTTTATTGGGCTCGCGGTAGTGGTACAGATGCTGATAGTCGTAGAATGAGAAGCTCAACAGGTTATACACTTAAGCAAGGCGATTCTATTGCCGTGGATCCGCGTATTATTCCCTATGATAAAGAAGTTATTATACCTAACGTTGGTCTTGTTAAAGCAGTTGACACCGGTACTGCAGTTAAAGATAAGGTGGCATCTGGTGGTAAACTTCCTGTTATTGATGTATTCTTTGTTAATAAAAGTGATGCTATTGATTTTGCAGACTCACATCCAAAAATTGTAAAGGTCGCTGTTTTAAATTAAATAATTAGGTGCGATTTAAAGAGATATTTGAGAAGCTTTTAGAAGCAGCTGTTGACCTACCTCCACAACCTCCAGCTATTGTACAGAAAGCTCAAGCACCTATTACAAACATCGATGTAATTGCAGCAGCATTAATTGGTGAAGCAGGTGGGGAAGGTGAAAAGGGTATGCATGCTGTAATGAATGTTATTGTAAACAGAGCAAAAGGATCCAATGACCTTGTACGTAGTGCTGTAAGCAATGTTTTAAAACCTAAGCAATTTAGTTTTTTTAATAATTATAATGTAGGTAAAGAGGAAATGAGTCAAATTATTCAACGCGCCTCAAAACACTCTAATTGGGCTAAAGCGCGCGAAGTAGCTCTTGCAGGATTATCCGGTAAGCTCAAAGATATTACAGATGGTGCAACACATTATCATGTATCAAGTGGTCCCGGTAAAGTAGCGCCTAAATGGAGTAACCCAACAGTTGGTGGTAAAAATATTGAAGCTGTTGTAACCAATACAATCGGTCATCATACATTTCTTAAGAACGTTCGTTAATTTTTTTCTTCTTTTTTTTCTTAGGTAATTTTAATTGTAATGTTTCCATCTTACTGGGAAATGTATTTTGCTGATCTCCTGATGTCATGCCCTGATCTGGTCCGGTACTTGGAGCTGCTTGTGATTGAGGGAATTCAATAAACCCTTCTAGAAGCCTTTTTATTGTTTCTTCGAACTTCATTTACTTTTTAAAGAGTCAATTTCTTTTTTAAGCTCTTTAATACTTTCAATTAGCAAAGGTATTAATTTAATATAACTTACCGACTTTGTTCCATCTTCACGTGTAGCTACAACCTCTGGTAATTCTTTCTCTACTTCTTGCGCAATTACACCATAGTCCCTACCAACAAGAATGTCGCTATTTTGTATTCCCTTTTTCCATGTAAAGCTATATCCCGTGATGTTAAGTATTTTCTGTAAAGGTGATTCAATTTGTTTAAAGTCTTCTTTTAGATTTATATCGGAAGGCGCATAGTATGCAACAATATCACCGGTACAACGAAATGTACCGTTAACAGTAGCATTATTATTAACTGTGAACGCCTGGCTAACTGTTGTTGCCTTGCGCAATGTAATACTGTTACCACCAACAGTAAAATATGTTTCATCCAGCTTAAAGACCGGCGGGGTTGCAGCTTGATCAACAATTATACCGTTTGTATAATTAAATGTTGCTTCAGAAAGTATAACGCTAAAAGGAAATGCAGTAAGTTGCGAGGTGTTAGTTCTACCGACTACACATCCTGCCCCGATATCTAAGTCTTGAGGGTAAGCATCATAATACGAATTATTACCCTTAAGGGTATTTGGTGGTACGAAAGCGAGTCGCGTATTATCTACACCACCCTGCTTAATAGACATTGGCGAACTATATGCAGGTTTAAATAATGTTACACCGTCAACAATGCTAAGACTTAGCTGATTGTTACCTACACCGCCGTTTTTAATATTGAGTGTGTTATTTTCATCATACACAAATTGTTGATTATTAATTAATGTAGCAAAATCATACTTAACGATGTCTGTTGTCAGTGGTGGAAATGTAGTAACGCTAGTTAGTGAATATAATCCACGTGTATCTCTATCATAGATAATATCTCCAACAAAAGCACCTTTGTTGTTAAACTGTGTTATTGCATCAAATGAAAAACCGTTTTGCCAAGTTCCGTATAGTGTGCCAACGGAGCCAAGGTTTTGAATACCGATAGCAAATCCACCAGGGGTACTTCCATCACCAATAAATAGTCGCTTTGTATCAACACAATAGCCTGGCTCACCGCTACTAAAAACAACACCTGTTAAATCTGCTGTACGTCTTTGTACATCTGTTCCCTGTCTAATTAAAATTTTTGTAATTGTATCTGCCATATGTTTATATTATTTATGCATTTTTTCTGGTTAACAACGATAAATACTTAATATGGAGAAGCTCTATTCTGCAGTTTTATCAGGAAAAAATAAGGTAAATGTTTTTGATATTAGAAAAGGTATTAAGTCATATACTATTAATCTTGGTAATGTGGAAATAGTTAATGGCCCTGTAGTTACACAAAATAAAATGACAATTGTTGTCAAAGATCAGACTGGTTCCCTTCGTGGAAAGGTTTACTCTTTACCAAAAGGAATTTTGTCATATTCATTTCAGGTAAGGTAATATGCGTAAGAGATCTGGAAGCTCAACAGTAAAAAAACTGCAGGATGAAGTGCAGCAAGTTTATAAAGCAATTTATCAAGGTAACGGGAAGCCTTCTATTGTTACACAGCTATCAAATCTTGAGGGTAAATTAAAATCTCATCACGAAACTCTTGAATCACAAATTGAAAATCTTGAGGGTGAAATAAAAGCGCGTACAGGCGATTTAGTGAATTTTGTAAATGATAAAGTTAAAAATTTAGATAATAATTTTGATGACAAGCTAGTTAATCTCGAAAAAGAAATGGAACTTAAGTTTAAACATGTAACTGAAGTTGTTACTGAGCGGTTTAACAATATTTCTGCACAAATAGCGAGTGAATTCGGACGCCGTAATTCGGAAAATTCAAGTGCATGGAACTTTAAGACTGCGCTTACAACATCCGTACTCGCTTCATTAACGTCTGTAGCGGTTGTATTACTTACAGAATTCTTGAGACACTTTAAGGGTTGATATAGATAAACAAGTTCATATAATCGAGTTATGAATTTGTTAGATACCGATCTCGCTGAGCAGCCGCTCGATATTGATTCTTTTTCTTATCTTGAAGATAGAGACTACCCACTTTGCTTACTGGGGTTTCAATTAAAAAATCTATATGATCAAAAGCGTTTGATTATAAAGCCGGAATATAATCCTGTTAATGTTATTCATCTTGTACCCGGTGAATCAATAATGCCCAAATTTTTTAGAGGGGTAAAAATAAATCTTAACTCTAAGTTTAATTATCTAGTTAATAAGCTCGAAGCGCTCGGTACATCGAGCGGTGAAAAAATTAATAAGGAATATTATGTGGAGTTACTTAATGAATATAATTTAAGCTGTAACAATTGTTTTGCTTATTTACGTAAAGGTATATACCCCATTGACAGTGAGCACCTCGATATTTTTTCGAATACTAAATTAAAGCAAAATGATTTATATACAAACATGTTAGATGTTAACTCTGTTAACGGATTTCAGGCGCTAGGGTATTTTGTTATTTATGTTTTAAGTAATAAAAATATATACAATACAACAACAAAAAACTTTATTCACTCCGTAGTAAAAAATTATAATTTTTAATTTTTTTTCTTTGTAAGAAAGATTAAATACTTTTTCTAGTACCCATGAACACACAAATAATGATTAAGAAGCGAAGCGGGGAGTTTGAAAAATTTAATATTGAAAAAATTAATAAAGTAATAAACTGGGCTACAGAAGGGATTTCGGGTGTTAGTTTATCAGAGGTTGAAATTAATGCAAAACTCAATATTACAGAAAATATAACAACGCAAGACATTCATCAAGTTATTATCGATTCGGCCGCTAATTTAATTTCTCTTGAAAAACCAAACTATCAATATGTAGCCAGCCGGCTACTCAATTATCAGCTTAGAAAAGATGTATGGGGTGGAAAACATGCCCCTCGACTTATTGACGTAATACATGCAGGTATAAAAAAGAAAGTTTACGATGGTGCTATTATTGAAAAATACTCAGAAGATGAAATAAACAAAATCGGTGAATTTGTCGATCACGATAGAGATTTAAATTTTACATACGCGGGTATAAAGCAGTTATGTGACAAATACCTCATCAAAAATCGTGTTACAGGAAAAATTTTTGAAACACCACAATTTGCATATGTATTAATCGCTGCATATGCGTTTATAAATTACCCCAAGGAGACTCGTTTAGAATATGTTCATCGTTTTTATAACGCTATATCAAGACATAAAATAAATTTACCGACTCCTATTATGGCAGGATTGAGAACAAATTCTAAAAGTTATGCTAGCTGCTGCTTGATCGGAGTTGACGATAATAAAGAATCTATCACAGCATCCGGAACAGCGGTATCAATTGCTACTGCAAGTCGTTGTGGTATTGGCATTGATGTGTCTAAAATAAGAGCAATTGGCTCACCAGTTAATAATGGTGAAGTAGTACACACAGGTATTATTCCTTTCTTAAAGATATTTGAGGCTTCAGTAAAAGCATGGCAGCAAAATGGCCTCCGAGGCGGTTCAGCAACTACCAATATTCAATGGTGGCATTACGAGATCGACGATATTGTTGTTTTAAAGAACAACGCAGGTACAGATGATAATAGAGTAAGAAAATTAGATTATACAGTAGGTATGTCAAAGTTATTTTATGACAGAGTTATTAAGAATGAGGATTTAACGTTATTTAGTCCGCACGAAGTACCGCATCTTTACGAAGCATGGGGTACTTCTAAATTTAATAAAGTATACGAAGAATGTGAAGTAGATAGAAAAATAAAGATAAAAAAGAAGATTTCCGCGAGAAAGCTTTTCTCTCTTATTGTTAAAGAGCGTGTAGAGACAGGTAGAATTTATATTCTCAATGTCGATACCGCTAATGAGCATAGTTCATGGTTAGATAAGATTACTATGAGTAATCTTTGCACAGAAGTCATTCATCCTACTATACCTCTTAATGACTATCATGACCCAGATGCAGAAATTGGTATGTGTATTTTATCTGCCATTAATATGCTTGAAATAAAGGACTGGAAAGACTTAGAAAAGACTACTGATTTAATTGTTCGCTTCTTAGAGGAAATTATTGATATACAGACATACTTTAATAAGGCAGCAGAAAATTTTGCTAAGAAGAGACGCAGCTTAGGCATTGGTATTACTAATCTTGCTGCTTTTTTTGCAAAGAACGAAGTATCATATGACTCCAAGCAAGCATTAAGTTTGCTTGATGAATATATGGAGCATTTCCAATATTATCTTTTAAAATCAAGTCTAAACCTTGCAAAAGAAAGAGGTAGATGTGAGAAGTATGAGCATACAAAATATGCTAAAGGTATTCTACCTATCGATACATATAAAAAGAATGTTGATACTATTTGTAAAAGAAAGCTCGACCTAGATTGGGAAGTATTAAGAAAAGAAATAAAAGAGCATGGCTTACGTCATTCAACATTATCATGCTGTATGCCTTGTGAATCAAGTTCCGTTATTCAAAGCTCTACTAACGGCGTTGAACCTGTACGCTCTTTAATGACGTATAAAACATCTAAGATGGGTAAGTTGCCGGTATTAGTCCCGGGTATTGGTAAATTTGATAGTAACTACGAACTAGCTTATAACTTTAAAGATAATACAGGTATTATAAATGTTAATGCTGTTATTCAGAAATATATTGACATGGCTATTTCTACAAACATTTATTATAATTACAGTCATTATGAAAATAATGTTTTACCTGATGCTAGAGTAATGAAAGAGTTAATGTATGCTTATAGTATGGGACTCATAAGCTTATATTACAACAATACAGATGATGGTGATAAAGAGCAGTCAACAAACAAAGAAGCTGATTGCTCTAGTGGTGCCTGTAAGCTATAATAAATACTCTTATGAAATCTGTACTTAATCTCAAGAATGTTGACTATACAAAACAGCCAATATTTTTTGGCGAAGACTTGAATTTACAGAGATATGATAGATTTAAGTATCCAGTCTTTTTTGAGTTGTTTAAAAAACAAGAAGAATTTTTTTGGTGGCCACATGAAATTGCTTTGCAAAAAGATAGAAGTGATTATAAAGAGTTAACTGCAGAAGAGCGCTTTGTATTTGATCAGAACTTAAGATTCCAAACATTAGGGGATAGCATGCTCTCTAGGTCTATACATTCGTTAAAAGAGTACGTTACTAATCCCGAAGTAGAGATATGTATGAATACTTGGGCACGATTTGAAGGTATTCATAGCTACAGCTACTCTTATTTGCTTAATAACGTTCATCCCGACGCTACAAAGTTTTTTGACAGCATTATGGAGGATAAAGAAATTGTAAGTAGAGCAGAATTAATTAGAGGTAATTATGACAAAATTCTTGGCTCAGATGAAAAGAAAGATAAAAAAGAGAAAATTTATGATTGCGTTTTATCGACAAATGTAATGGAAGGTCTTGTATTTTATGTCTCTTTTGCTTGTAGTTTTTATTTCGGCTACCGAGGTAAAATGGAAGGCAATGCGAAAATTATTAAGTTTATTCAGCGCGATGAAGCGCTACACTTCGGTATTACTCAAAATCTTTTAAAGATATTCCGTGAAGAAGATAGAGAGGGATTTACAAGTATCGCTAAAAAGAGTGAAGATAAAGTATATGCAGTTTATGAGCAAGCTGTAAAGAATGAAATTGAGTGGGCACAATATTTGTTTAGCAAAGGTTCTCTACTAGGGCTCAACCCTGACGTTCTTGGTGGTTATACAAAGTGGCTTTGTGATAATAGATTACGCTCTTTAGGGTATAAGAAACTTTTTAATCAGAAAGAAAATCCAATTGCAGGATGGCTTGATAGCTATTTAGACAGTAGTAAAGTACAGGTCGCTCCTCAGGAGACAGAGATATCTGCTTATAAGATTGGTGCACGTGATACTAATATAACTGAAGATACATTTGATGATATCAAGTTATGATTTATTCTTATACGCTTAACAGCCTCACAGAAGAAGAAATTTCTATTTTGTATCTTATAGCTAATAAATTTTTACCTTTCGAGCCTAATTTTACTACATTAAAAACGTTACGCATTCCTGTAGTATTAAAATTAATTGATGTACTTAAACCTCAAGCGCTAGAAGAGAAACAAGAAATATTTGACAAGCTTAAAGAAAAATTATCCGCCCAATAATAAATAAACCTTGAAGGAGAAGTTGTATTATATACATCAGGGGTGGGTAGGTGGGAACCTTTGAGGTTACTGATGTATATATTTTATTGTAAAGATGATTAAATAATAACATGACGACCTTATCGTCAGTTTGCGTGTTAATACAAAATACAGCTCTATATAGAGAGTTTCATGCTGAGAGAGACGAGATACATAAGCATAAATGGTGTATGTCTGAACGTGAGGGTAGGGATGTTGGTTTTGAGCGAGCTTTAATTGACTGGGTTTCTAATCATAGAACTGCCTGGCGTAAAACAAGACCTAATTAGTCACTGGTTCGTTTGTTAATGTTGGAGCATTAACAGGTGGCTCAGCGTTAATAGGCGCATCTTTTCCAACCGCTTTTTCTCTTGTGGCCATATTAGTATCAGTTAATGTCATTGCAGGTGCAGGGAATAAATGACTATGCGGTTCAAATACAAATGAATCTGCTTGACGTCCGGTACCGAATAAAGCTAAAGGCATTCTAGCTGCTGTTTGATTATTTATAGCTATAGATTGTATAACACCTCCGTCTGCCGTACCACCCCCACTCTTCGTAAAAGCGCCCCTAATAGTTGGTGTTCCAGTACCGTAAATATACGCGTCTGTAGCTGCAGCAGGCGAGAGACCTGCACCGAAACTATCCGGTACACCACCGTAAATTGGTATAGGTACTGTATTAGGCATTGGTACAGGTATAGCAGGACCAGCATCAGCTACATTTTTAGCCACATTCGTTGGAGACCACCCAAACGCGGGATTTAATGTTGACGTACCGCCAACCGGAATATATCCTATTATATCAAATGTACCGGTGCCTGGGCCTGTACTAGTTGAACCTCTAATACGTCCAATCGTAAGCTTCATATCTGTAATTCCGATAAACGCTGGAGCGCCCGGTACATCTGGACTAAAATATAGACCACCATTAGGATCAGTAGCTTCTGTAGCATAATCTGCTAACGGCGCACCAAAGCCTATAATTTTTCCGTTACCGTTTGATTGATCTGTAGCAGCTGCACCGAAGACTTGTGCTTGTTCGGTAGCCATAATTTGTTTAGGCATTGTTATATGATTAAATGTACCTTCACCCTCAACATGCAAGCCTCCTGCAACCGCAGCGTTATTCGTAATACCCAGAGATCCTTCAACAACAACTTGTTTTTTATCTCGTTGCTTAAGACTTACAACATCACCGGTAATATTAATACGCTTACCACCGTCAATAGTAACTTCGTTTTCACTAGAAATATTAACTTGTGAACCTGCAACGTTTGTCATTGCGCCGCTAATGTTAACTGCACCGTAAGACTTCATATTCATACCACCAGCGCCTACCATGCAATTGTATTTGTTACCAACATTAAGGGTATAATTACCGGAAGGCAGATCTGGTACTTGCACCATTTCAACAAGAGGTGTCGGTGTTCTATTGTAGTACGTTCCGTACTTTGCAACTTTAACATCCGATACATACATTTTACCTTTTGGATCAATTCGAACAGCACCATAATCATTCATTGCTTGTCCAATATTTTCAACCTTATGCTTTGTAATATTAACAATCTCACTCCCACCAATACCCATCTTCTTCTCAATGTCAGCTAATTCACAAATTTTTTGTTGTAAAATGTTTTGTAGGTTTGCTTTTCTTGTTTCTGTTGACCATTTTCCACCTTGAGAGCTAGGGCTCAAACCTGAACCACCGCATGCGGGGCATGTTTCACCAAAAATCATACCCGGTCTATTCATTCCTGTGCTTCCATCTACAGATCCACCTAGCCCATCGGTAGGCGAGACTCTTAGAGGTGTGGCAAGGTTTCCAAGGTTAGGCACACTTGGTACTCTACCTCCACCAACACCAGGTAGAATAGTCTGCGCAAATGTAAAGTCGCCTTGTGAATTTGCTGTTGTTCTGTTGGTCTTATTTACATATGTCTTCTTGTACGATGTATTAACAGCATTATATTTGTTTGTATCCTTATTACAAACAGGGCACTTATCCGGTGTGCCGCTTTTAGATTGACCCGGTGCAGTGCGCGCTGAACCACCGACGCTACTGTAGCTACCCGTTCTCTGTATATCAAATAACTGTCTTATATCTGCAATCTCTCTTGCAGTTTCCCGCCACTGTTTGTGCAGTTCACTATCTAAGTTACCAACTTTTTTATATAAATCACCTTTTACAATACAATCGTAATCAAATTGTGTAAATTCATTTCTCGATCCTCGGATAGTAAGAAATGAATCACCGAGAACTAGCTTTTGGTCGTTGTTTGTAGCCAGCTCAATTGTAGTATGATTATTAAACTCTTTAAATGAACCGGAGTAATGCGTAAACTTAAGCATTTCACGATTGTCGGTATTAACAATAGCTATAGTACCACCTTTTTGATTTAACACATATTTGTTACGATATGTATCAGTATTAATATCATAACCTACATTGCTTCCGGATAGCGCAGCATTTTCAAATGCTCCGGGGTAATCCATACCCTCATCTGGTGCAGCAGATAATTGTGTACCTTCTGTATTCGCAATACCGAAAATACTTCCCCAGTCATCAGACCCGTAAGATGTGCCAAATATTACCGGTTTAAGAGGGTCGCCATTATTGAAGAACACCCATACATGCGCGCCAACATTTATAACAGGAAATGCGCCTTTTGCACAATTACTATAACATTCTGGGGTATAATTATATGTAAAAATATTTACATTATTTGCATTATTTTCTTGTGGATCTGCGAATGCATCTTTTAGCTTATAATATGAAACATCATATATAAAGCCTGGTTTTTCGCCAATATTATCTAAATTTTGACTATACTCATTTGTTTTTGAGTAATCAATTTCACAATTATCTGCGTTACTAAAAGCTTGCTTTATATTACTGCTATCACTAATTGTACCAATATTAAAATGTGCATTAAATCTTCCGCTACCGCTCTCTCCGGCAAGAGGAGCTGCAATTTCAGCCCAGGGAAGAATTTTTTTAAGTTCATCATGAACATCTGAAAGGTCACTATATACATTTTTACCTAAAAATTTAAAGCATTTATCTTTGCCTGTCTCTACCCACTTATTATAAACTGTAGGCGATATATGTGGTACAAATACTTTAACACGGCCCCTCTTAAGCGGGTCATTATTCTGTACAACTATACCTAGATAATTACCGAAATATTTTGGATAATTCATGTTGATCTATCTATTATTTACATTTATAATAAGGATATGCTAATGAAAGTATCACATGAATCGCCTATATCTATACTTGATATCTCTAAAGAATATAACGATTTTGATTACTGTTTAGTACATCTCTTAGATCAATACCCTGTATATAGTGATTTTTTTAAATTTGCCAGAATTGCTTACAATAGAGAAGTATTGCTTGACAATTCTATCTTTGAATTAGGCAAAGCTTTTGATAGTCATGAGTTCTGGGTAAAGGTTAAAGAAATTAAACCCAACATGTTCATTGTACCGGATGTACTTGAAGATACTCAAGGTACAATACAAAGCTTTAAAGCATTTGAAAATTACACACTTAATATTAAGGAAAGCTTTTTAACAAAAGCTATAGGTGCTGTGCAGGGTAAAACTTGGCATGAATTAAAAGAGTGTTACAAATTTATGTCAGATAACGCTGATATGATCGCGATAAGTTTTGATTTTAGCTATTATCAAGCTATCGGCGAAGGTAAGTCTCATCTTGAAAAATGGTGTACTGGTCGTCAGCGCTTTATAAGCGATTTAATAAGTAATGGGATATGGAATTGGAACAAACCCCATCACTTGCTTGGTTGTTCTTTAGCTAAGGAGTTTAGATTTTATGTTGATAGAGATATTCACAATATTGTTAGTTGCGATACCAGCAATCCCGTTGTTGCTGCTATACATGGATTAAAGTACGATGCTGATTATGGGCTTGATAATAAACCGTCAACAAAATTAGCTGACCTTATTACGCACAATTTTACAGATGATCAGCTTGAACTAGTAAAGTATAATACTACAATGTTTAAGAAGATTATTCGTAGATGAGACCTTGGATAACATTTTTCTCTCAAACCGGTACTGAGATACATGATATATCAAATACGCTAGGTGTATACCCAGATGCAATTGTAACTAATAAGCCAGATTTTAAAAACGTTAACAATGGGTTATTGAACACAACACAGTTTAGAGAGCATAAGCTTAATAAAACTATTTTGATATCTTTACCTAGTAAACCGGTAGCAAGTAATTATTTAAAAATCTTAAAGTGTTTTGATAACCCAGTAATTACTCTTCATGGGTATTTAAGAATTATTCCTAAGGAGATTTGTGAGCATTATGAAATATATAATTTACATCCAGGACTTATTGATAAGTTTCCTTCACTTAAAGGATTTAATCCACAAGAAAGAGCGTTTACAGAGGGATATAAATTAGCGGGCTGTGTGATTCACAAAGTTACACCAGGTGTAGATGAAGGTGAGATATTAATGAGCCAGGGGGTAGGGATTGAAGGTATGAATTTAGATGGTGTATACGGTGCTTTAAGAGATACTGCTTTAGACCTCTGGAAAAGCTTCTTTACAGCATATAAAATTTTAGAACGTTAAAATGGATATATCTTTACATTATGAGAATGTCTTTCTCAAACCCAATTTTAATACAGTAAAGTCTAGAGCAGAAATAGATACAGACGTATTATTTTGCGGTTACGATTTTAAACTACCTGTTCTCCCGGCTAATATGAAGTGCTGTATCGATGAGAACACATGCGAGCTTTTGGATAAACACGGTTATTTCTATGTTATGCACCGGTTTGATAATGATATACAAAGCTTTGTACGATATGCAAATCTACGTAAATTTAACGTTATATCTATTAGCATTGGCATACAGCAGAAAGATAAAAGCATACTAACAGCTATAGGGCAAAGCATGATGAAAGTTGATTTTATTACAATAGATGTTGCGCATGGTCATCATTTAAAAGTAGCGGAGCAAATCAGACATATTAAGCAAGTGTTACCATCTACTAAAATTATTGCCGGTAATGTTGCTTCGTTTCAAGGAGTAGAATATTTACACGATGCAGGAGCTGATGCTGTAAAGGTTGGTATTGGTGGTGGCTATGCATGTACAACAAAAGATAAAACCGGATTTACTTATCCGATGTTTAGCTGTGTTATGGAGTGTGCTAAAGATAAAAATATTCCTATTATTGCAGATGGCGGTGTGCGTAGTAATGGTGATATTGCTAAGGCGTTAGTTGCCGGCGCTAATATGGTGATGTGTGGTTCTATATTTGCTGCATGTTCAGATAGCCCTGCACCTCTCGTTAAAGATGCAAGCGGGAGACGGTTCAAGCAATATTTTGGATCTGCTAGTGTACATAATAAAATCGAAAAGAAAAATATTGAAGGTACAATGAAGCTTATGGATACTGATACCTTTACATATATTGAAAAGCTTGAAGAAATAAAACAAGATTTACAGAGTGCGATTAGTTATGCAGGTGGTTGCAATCTCGGTTCGTTAAATTTAAATAAAGTGAATTACGGAGTGAGATTATGAATAAAGAGGATGCCATTAAATACGTAGAAAAAAATTTTCCAGAAACGTGTAAAGAGTTTCAGAAAATACAGACAGAATTATATGAGACATTTTGTAAGAAACAGTTTGATTACGGTCCTGGTAATATTTCTCTTGGCTCAGATTTAGTAAAACAAGAAGATAAATTTGCTGCTATATCCGCTATTGTGGTTCGTCTTAATGATAAAATTCAGCGCTTAATTAATTTAGTTTTAAAGAAGAAAGCAATGAGCTCTGCAAATGAGCCGGTTATGGATGCATTTAGAGATTCCGCAGTATACGGCATTATTGCAGAAATAGTATATAATGGTAAATGGGGAAAATAAAAATTATTTTTTACTTCCATTCATAATCCAGTCAGCTATTTTATCCCAATCAAAATCTTTATTTTTATTTCCTGTTGGTTGAGTACCTGCAGGGGTATTAGGCGCCGGTGATTCAGGTGTCGGTGTCGGCTTTGGTTTTTGTTGCTCGCATTCACCGCGTTTAACTGTTACATTAGTGTCGGTTTGAGAATAACCTGCAGCTTTAAATCGTCCTTCCGGGCCTTTATAATCTACGTCAAATACATCTTTAGCATATGTAACTGGAACTCCGCCAACGGCATGTATATACCAATAATTTGGTTCGGGCCAAACATCTGCATCTATAGTAGCTACTTTATTATCATGTATATAAATTGGTCTGTTAGCTTTTGATTTTAAGGTATAAGTACCATTTGCTGATTCTTCTTTTGCGTTTGAAACGCATAATTTTAAAGGTATTGGGGTATTAATAGTAGGGTCGGGTTCGAAATCTGGAATCTCGTCATCATCTGGCGTCTCGTCATCAGGAATCTCGTCATCAGGAATCTCGTCATCATCTGGCGTCTCATCATCGGGAATCTCGTCATCATCTGGCGCCTCATTATCGGGAATCTCGTCATCATCTTTATTACAACCATATTTGCTCACTAAATCACCACATGTATTTAAAAATTTGTTGTAATATGCTTTAAATGTTTTTGCTTCTGGAGTATTAGCTTCGCTCTTCTTTTTTAGTGCATAATTAAGATCGCAAAGTTCTTCTTTTGTTTTGTTAGCGCATTTTTGCCTAGATACCCCAGGCCCGGTCTCAGTATTAGGCTTTCTAGGTGGTGGAAGAGATTTTGTACCTGGCTTAGGCTTTCTAGGTGGTGGAAGAGATTTTGTACCTGGCTTAGGCTTTCTAGGTGGTGGAAGAGATTTTGTACCGGGGCTACTGGGAGCAGGAAGAGATTTAACTTTTGACTTAGATTTATTTTTTGAATAGGCTTCAAAAATTAATGAATTATCATTAGTCATAATATTAATATTTAATATTTAGCTTTGCTTTTTAGCAAAGAACAACTATACTAAAGTATGTCTTTAGTGCATATTTTTACTCAAAAAAACAATGAAATACGTCGTCTAAAAGAAGAAAACAAAATATTAAAAGCAGAGATTATTATCTTGAAGAATTTGTTATATGGTATAGAATTAGATAAAGAATGATATTTACGTTTACAGGTCCTCAGTGTTCGGGTAAGACTACTCTTTTAAAAAAGTGTAAAGAATATTATGGATCTAAGCTTTGCTATATTGATGAAGTAACTAGGCTAATTAAGCGTTGGCATAATTGTGATATAAATGAAGAGGGTGCAAATGATGTGACGCAGACATTAATTCTCAATAAAGAGTTTGAGAACTTATTTTACAACTATAAAGGTTTTAATTTTCAAGGTATATTGCATGATCGCTGCTTAATGGATGGGATGGTTTATACAAGTTATTTTGCTAGAGACAGGCTAAATGATTTTCCTGTATCTAATAGTTTAGGATTAATGTACTATGTAAACTATATTCACAAATATGATCATATCTTTTATCCGAGTCCTCATGATGTGCCGCTAGTTGACGATGGTGAGAGAAGTACAAATAAAGAATTTAGAGATGCAATTATTGATAAGTATGAGAACTTTTGGTTATCTGATGAAAGATTAAAAGGTAAGGTAACTATTTTAAAAGGAACAGTTGAAGAACGAATGGAAGCAATTAAAATAAAACTTAATGAATACGGAATTAGATAATAGTAATATATCAAAGCATCTTGGTAAAATAACAGGGTATAAATGCACCTATGACCCTTCACTTTTAGTTCGCGAGCCAAGACAGAATAATAGAAAGCATTTAGATATCTCTGATGATAATCCCCCATTTTGTGGTTACGATGTATGGAATGCGTATGAAGTATCTTGTTTAACCAATGAAGGTATGCCAATTGCTGCTATTGCTAAGGTTGTATATCCGGCTACTAACAAATATATTGTTGAATCAAAGTCTATTAAGCTCTATATGAATTCATTTAATATGGAGACGTATCAGGGTAATATTATTAGCATATTGCAACAGCTAGAGGCAGTAATGGAGAATGATTTATCTAAACTATTAGAAACAGAAGTTAGAGTATGTGTTAAACTAACAAAAGCTATTGATGACGCGATGTATTATCCGCCTTTGTTTTCTAGCGCTAACTACCCTACATTGGAAAATAATATTGACGTTACGTCAATTAAATCCCGCGGCTATAAGGAAGATCCTTCTTTGCTTGGTTGGACAGAAGGTGATTCTAATAAAGTGCAACGCTTTCATTCAGCTCTTTTAAAGAGTAATTGCAGGGTCACATCTCAACCGGATTGGGGGGACGTTTATATTCATTATAAAGGACCTTATCAGCTTAATCAAACCTCGTTATTACAGTACATTGTCTCATTTAGAGATGAATGTCATTTTCATGAAGAGATTTGTGAGACTATATACAAACGGTTATATGATTTAGTTAAACCAGAAGAACTGATGGTATCGTGCTTATACGTTAGACGAGGCGGTATTGACATTAATCCTATTAGAGCTAATAGCCAAGAGCTATTAAAACAGAATCATGCTATGTGGGATAAGTTTAAGTATTTTCCGAAGACTGTACGGCAATAATTAGAAGCCGCCGTTTTCTTGGCCCCACTTACGGAGCTTTTCAGGACTTACAGAATCGTAATTATTTAAAGTTAAAGTCTGTGCATTTGGCGTAGCAGTTGCTAATGTGAATGTATATGATGTACCGTCATTTAGCTGTAAAGCAAATACACCGCCGTTATAGTTATTATCTGCTCTAAAGACTGTCTTTATATTATTAGCAGTTACAGAACATGTTGTTGTTGAACCTGCTAATGGAGAAACTGCATTAAACAACAAGCTTTTTGCATTACTACCTAATGTTTGCAAATCAACACCATTTGACGTTAGTGAGAGGTTTAAAGATGTAGGAAATGTAGCTGCTGGATCTGCTACTTGATTAGAAAATACTTTTGTTGCCATACAAATATTTATTCTTTTACATATATTTTTTTATGACAACCCAAAAAAAAAAGGGCCCCGCAAGAGGCCCTTTTTTAAATTTCCTAGGACGGACTAGGTGAAAATGGTTTCTTTTTATATCCCGACTACTTTTTTTAGAAGTAGACTGATTGTGTGCCGGGTGTAAACGCAACACCGAGACCGGTCAAGATAATTACGTGGTAGTAAAGATTTGCACCAAAGATGTTATCTACAACGCCATAACGGGTTAATAGACCAACACGAGGAGCAAAATCATTAGGACCAATAGTTCTCTGAACCATTACCGGAATATACGGACAATAGATGATACCAGTGTCGTAGAATTCCGGACCCTTGTAACCAAGGAGAGCGTACTCGAGACGGGTTGTGCGTGTTGTACCAGCGGGGAACCCACCGTTACCACCGAAGTTTCCTCCGGCGTTAGCTTCAGCCTGTGCTTCTGTACGTGTATCGCGGTATACGTTAAAACGACCAGCAAGTGAACCTACCTTGGCGACGCCAACGGGTTGGGTGTTAACATTACCCTGGACCGGTACCCACTGGAATTCGGGCAACATTTCAAGGATTGCGCATACACGAGGTGTAGCGACGATGAAATTAGCCGAACCACGGCGGTTACGGACAGCAATTCTGTTAGCTTCAACAATTAGTCTCTGATAGAAGTCGCGATTGCGCTCAACGAGCCAACGGCCGTCTGCGGAGGCAGGGGACCAGACTGAGAAGCCTGTTCCTAAGCCAGCGTTTAGGGCTGTCTGGATCATACGAATGATCATTTCACGGTCGATTTCGGCCTGCAACTCATACGACATAGCGTTGGTGAGTTCGGTATCGATATCAATGCCGTTCATGTTCTTAAGATCCTGCTCGAGTTCAACAGACCAGCGGGCGGCGAGCCTACGAGTACCAGCCTCAACGGCTGTCTTTTCGAAGCTAACTACGACCTGGGGAATGTTTGAGGTTAACTCAAAGTTGGCTAGCAACTGAGCAACACCTTGATCCTGAGCCTGTACGGAGAAGAAACTGTTACCCGAGAGGGCAGCAGAAGAAACGCCAGTAAAGCGTGAATCGAGGTATTGATAACCTAATTCGGCACCAGAGGACTGACTCTGAGGACCACCAGCGAGAGCTCCTGAGGCTAGAGAGCCATCAAGACCTTTTGCATTAGTAGCACCGAGAGCAGAACCTTCGTACTTATAACGTAGAGCAAAAGCGAGACCTACAGGACCGCTCATGGGCTGAACACCAACGATTTCGTTAGTAATCAACTCAGGGAACGTACGGCGGATCATCGGGATTAGAATCTTCGGAAGACGCGAATCGTTAGGAGCATAAGCGCTATCATTCTGGGAAGGGAACTGATTTCCGTAGTTACCGACATTGGGGTTACCAGTGCCTGTAGCATTGAAAACAGAACTTGAACTTCCAGCAATATTGCTTGCCTCGAAACACCACTTCTCTTGGTTTTCCAAAAGGATGGCGGTGTTCAAACGAGTGTGATCATCTTCAATCGCGGCAACATTGTTCGAAGAGTAATCCAATACTGGACCCCATTTTTCGAGCAATACTTTCGCGCGAGACTCATCGATGTAAGCCTGTGTAGGACGAATTTGTTTTGACATATAATAATAATTTCCTATGTAACTTGTCGACCTTTTATAAACTATTCAGGGGCAAAGCCCTCAATTAAATCTTTATTAAAAAATTAGTATTTTTTAAGCTCGCTCATGTAGAGGCCAAACGCAGGGGCAACTTCTTCATTAACGGGCTCAGAAACCTTCTCTTCAATAACAGGTCTATCAACTGTGGTTGATACAGATTCTGTTACGGCTTCTGTTTTAAGATTCGAAAGCCGCTCTTCTTCAGTTTTCTCAAATAAATTGAGTGTGTAATCAAAGTTTTCTTTAATGAATTCTGCAGACTTACCATTAAGCATTTTCTTCATATAAGTCTTTTCGTCTTCATCGAGATTAGAAATCTTTTCTTCTAAGACAATCTTAGAAGTTAACTTCTTATTCTCTTCAGTTAACTTTGTAACCTGCTTATTAGCGGCTTCAAGCTGACTAGCAGCTTCATCAATTTTTGTCTTTCCATCAACAATAGCATCACGAATATTATCTTTCGCGAGAATCATGTCAACAGAAAGAACCTTGCGAAGATCTTCGAGAAGCCCAACAGCTCTCTTGTTCTTCACAGCTTCATTAATAGCAGTAGTAGGTAATTTCTCATCAATATAAAGATCGAGGAACTTACTTACTTTGTCTACCATAGAAGATTTAAATGCAGCGGCTTCTTTGTTTAGCGCTGCCTCGTATTTTTCAACAACAGTCTTAAGCTTCTCAGCGCGATCAGCATCAATAGCTTCAACAACTTTTTTGAGCTTATCTGTATGATCAGTATCGATAGCTTCAACAAGTGTTTCGAGCTTCTTTGAATAATCAGCATCTTGTTCTGATAAAGCTTTCTCAACATGTAATTGTACTCTTTCATTTACTGTACTATTAAAAGCGGCTTCGATTTCCTTAAGAACATCCTCTGTAAGAATGTCTTTGGTTGCTTCTCTAAGAACGCTTGATATATTGTTGTTGTTTTCCATATTAAAAAATGTTTTCTTTTAGAGCGTTAGCCATCTTAGCTTTAAGCTTCGATTCGATAACGTTCTGTAAATATTTATTGGCCTCGGAATAATTTTTTTGAGAAATTGAGCGTAAAAACTTAACTATTTCTGAACTTTCATTAATCTTGCTTTTAGCAGCTTTCTTGGCCATATTATTATTTATCTTACCTTTGAGTGTTTTCTTCTCTTTTTTCATATTTAGTTAGTCTTTAAATGCCTAAAGAAAGAAAGAATTTGCTCTTTAAGATATGTTTGTATTTCCTTACCAGGTAAATTTTTAAGTGCATTCTCAAAACGCTCAAATACTTCTTCTAGCTGGCCATCGGCAGCGAGTACATACTGCTTACTCTCAAGAATACCGTTAACAAAGGCTTTGGGGCACGATGGATCTGCAACACAATCAACAGCAATAAGGCGCATATCGGTAACGCGATTAACACCGCCAGCTTCTTCGTTTAACTTACCAAGAGCGCGGCTTGACATACCAACTTTAACCCCGTCATTAATAAGAGAGCGAACAATTTGTCCCATCGGTGTAGAGAGCACTTGTGACTTACCGATAACATAATTACCTTCTAGCTTTAGATTAGTTACTATATGACAAGCTCTTTCGAGATTAACTTCAGCAGATGTAGGATGATTTAATTCACCCATGGCGCGCTTAGAATTAACCATCTCTTTAATGTAACGATTAACTTCGCGCTCCATATCTGACTTTTCATAAATTCTTTGATTTTTATTTACTTCATTACAGACCATGTAAGGTCCTTGAATACAAAGACGTGCTGGCTCTTTAGAATTTTTTTCTTCTAGTATATATTCAAATTGCTCTTCCGGAGCCGGTGTTTCGACTAATAGACGTAAAGCCATATTATTATTTATTATTTAGATGTCTATTTATTTAGACCTAATTCCTTTTCTGTCAAAATTAAGAATTTGTAATTTCTTTTGTCACACCATGTTTTAGCAGCTTTCCACTTAGCCATATTCTGTATATATCGTTTATTCTCATAAATGACAGTACTATTCTTCTTTTTTCCGGCAACAGGCTGTAATAACTGATCGCTTGGTTTAATTTCTATAATATATTTACTAACCTTATCCGCTTCTTTTATTACAACAACACCATCGGTAATATATCTATGTGCTTTACCATCAATAGGGTTAATATACGGTATAACAATTGCTTCACTAGCCCATTCAAGGACATTAGTATTTTCATCACACCATCTAAAAAACTTTAATTCCCAACCCGATCTATAAACTGGCGGATTACGTCCAACGTATTTTGATACATTTCTCGGTCTAAAAAGACCTTGTCTATATTTGTCTGTTTTGTTTAACGGAATCATTATCCAACAAAGAACTGTGGTGGCGCTGCAGCGCCTAGTCCCGGTGCACCTTCGTAGAGCTTTTGTTCGAGCTTTTCTTTTTCTGCAAGTCCCTGCGAAAGAAGATCAGTATAATTGATTTGTCCCCCTCCAAAGAGTGTTGTACCGGTATATTTACCTCGTACATTGCCTACTGAAATTTTGCTTAATGCAAGTGCATACTGATATACCCAAGGCTCTTTAATAATATCCCTTAAAGGTCTTTCAACATAGCATGGCATTGCACCGTAGAAACGGCTTCCTGATCCCGGTGTACGAGGTGGTGGGAAGAAAACAAGATACTGAGTCCTATCATCGAAAGTATAATACCTACGCGTTGCAAGTAATTTTTCACGTACTTCCAACCAATTCTTAAGTGTATACCAGCTAATAAGATCAAAACCATAATTACCCATCGCATAGCTAAAATATGTTTGCTGTGCTAGTGTTTGTTCAATAGTAAACAAGGTATTAACACCGTCAGAGCTTCCTTCTTCGAAGTCAATAACATCGATTACTTTTCTATAATCCATTATATCATAGTCAAAACTATTAACGAACTTCTCTTGACTATTAGATGATGGACTAAAATATTGTGCTAATGTACCGTTAAAATTAATTACGCTAAGATAGCTTGATGTAGTTAAGATTTGATTGTTAAAGATGCCGTCGGAATATATGCTTGATAGTGTAGTTGACGAGGTAAAGACACTACTAGTAATTGATGATGTTGCAGCGTAAACTGTTTTAGATGGTGTAATCGTTTTATTAAAAAACGGGGTAATACTAAACAACTCATCCATCTTAATTCCCTTACCGTCTACATATAAATTGGAATCAAAAACTAAAATTTCTTCTGTATATCCTGCATATCTTGCAAACATCTCACAAGCTATAGAAATATTTTCAAATAATTGATCATGATGCAGTTCCAGATTAATTAATGGCGCGCCAAGGCTACGTGTAATTCTATCTCCAAGGCGTGAAAATGTATCTATCTTACTATTAAGATTAGTGCTTTGAAACGCTGTTATAGGTGTAATTGCAGAACAGTCCATATATATTATTTAATTTATTATCGTTAAAATATACAACTAGAGTTATAATATTATGCTGTGTAGCTTCCGGATGTCAAATACTGTAAAATTGTATTTGAACCATATGTAAGTACTTGTGGTGCTCCTGTAAAAATACCTGTATAGCGTGAAGTAGGTATAGACAAAACTATAGCACCTGATCCACCATTACCGCCACCCGGGCTTCCGGAATAACCTGATGTACCACCTCCACCACCACCGGTGTTTGCAAGACCATTGCCACCCTTAGTATTGTCTGCTTTACCTACGCCGCCACCACCTAGGCCACCTTTACCTCCAATGTTGTTATTATTACACCCACCACCTCCACCACCACCAATCCAATAATTACCTGCAGAAAGCTGACCCACTGTTGAACCTGCTATAGGGTTAATTATACCTATACCTCCATTACCGCCTGGTTGTGAAAACCCTATGCTCCATCCTCCTGGTGCACCTGCTCCACCCCCGCCACCAGTATATCCACCATCACCGCCACTGTTTCCTTGTCCTAATGTTCCCTGACCTTGGATGGTATTATACATTTCAGATCCAGATCCGCTACCGCCGCTAATTGCTGCGTTTAACACACCATATGATGTGCCTCCACCAATTGCTGTTAAGCCAAATGCTATACTATTTTTTCCTACACTATCGAGAATATTTGAACCATCGGTTCTACCTATAGCGCTAGCTCCAACTACAAAACTATATGCTGCATTAGGATAGACTTGTATGGATGATGTTAATACACCGCCTGCCCCGCCACCGCCTCCACCGTTTGAGCCTCCTCCTCCGCCCGCTACTATGAGATAACTAATAGTATATGGTGGAGTGGTTGGTGTTAATGTCATAGTAGGCGTGTTGGTTACTGTGACAGTAGGTGTTACTGTAGGTGTATTGGTTGGTGTATTGGTCGATGTTTGTGTATTCGTAGGCGTTACAGAGGGTGTAACTGTTAGAGTAGGTGTCTGTGTGGGTGTAGGGGTTAATGTCGAAGTGTTGGTTGGTGTAGGCGATATGGTATTGGTAGGTGTTACTGTGGTGGTTTGTGTGACTGAAGGTGTTTGTGTTGGTGTTACAGAGGAGGTCTGTGTCTGTGTAGGTGTATTTGTCGGTGTTTGAGTAATAGTGGGTGTAACTGACGGTGTTGGTGTCTGTGTAAGTGTATTTGTAGGAGTAGGTGATGACCCTATTGAGGGAGTAAGAGTCTGTGTAGGTGTTGGTGTTGAAGTAGGTGTTGGGGTAGGTGTACGTGTATTAATGCCACATGTAATAGCGACCGCAGGCCGGTCTAGGAATGGGTTGGTAAAGTTAACTTTATCTGAACAATAATACACTGTGCACGTTGTACCTTCAAACGCTCCAAATCCCCCAGTAGGAGCATCGCCTAAGAAATATACACTAACTAAGTTAGTGCAATAAAAAAACATATAAGACCCAATGGCCGTCACACTGCTAGGAATGGTAACACTAGTTAGACCGGTACAGCCTTGGAATGCACCATACTCAATAATAGTCACATTGCTAGGAATAATAATATCAGTAAGCTCTGTACAATTAACAAAAGCAGTACCAATACTAGTTACTACACTCCCAATATTAACTGCAATCAGAGTTTTATTAGTATCGCGACTTGTACTTGTTAATGTAGTATCCATGCTGAAAGATGTTGTAGAATCGGAATAATAATATACCGTTACCAAATTTGGTGTAATGGTTGGTGTTTGGGTTATTGTTGGTGTTACTGTGGGCGTTTGTGTCGGTGTTATAGTAGATGTCTTGGTTACAGTGGGTGTTTGTGTAAGAGTCAACGTAGGTGTTTGTGTTGGTGTATTCGTGGGCGTCTCAGAAGGTGTAGCTGTTTGTGTTGTTGTTGGTGTTATTGTTTGCGTAATAGTGGGTGTTAATGTCGGTGTTTGTGTGTTAGTTAATGAAGGAGTTAATGAAGGCGTTATTGTTTGGGTAGGCGTTGGTGTAGGCGAAGTGTTTACTGCTGGAATAGCCCCTACACCAATACCTTCTTGTATAACTGTTTTATAATCAGTGTGTAAGAGTTGTTTTTGACGAATTTGTGCGCGTCTGTAATTATCAAAAGATGGATAATATACAGCCATAACTATTATTTAATTAATTTAGCGGGTTATGCCGCGGGAGTAGCGGTTTCGCCTCCCGCAGCTGCACTATTAGAAGTCGTACCTCCACCAGCTGCTGGCGTAGCTGCGCCTGCTTCTCCACCAGCACCACCAGGCCCAGGGCCAAATTCTGGTGGTAATCTTGATCCTCCACCACCTGCTGTACCGCCTCCTGCTCCTCCGGCTCCTGCTTCAGGCCCTTGACCAGGCGCTACAGCGCCTTGCTCTCTCCAATTTGGTCCACCATTTGTAATTTGATCTAACTCCCAAAGTAGTTCTCTGTCTTTTCTTAAAAACTCTCTATTAGCCATAAGATCGGTATCTGTCCAGCCAAGATATTTTTTCTGTGCATATGTTTTAGAAACAAGATCGCTTTGTGTAATAGAATTAAAGTTTTCTGCTTTAAGCTGGAACTTCTGATTTTCTCTAAGCTCATAAAAGTTTGTTGGTACATTAAGCGTAATATCAATTTCTGCTTCTTTAAGTTTATATTCTTCCCAAAACTTTTTTAGCTTGAGATGTGTAACAAAACCGTTCTTAAGTCCGGAAGCAAAGCGCTGCTGTTGTCGAATAATAAATCGTGCAAATTTTAGCTCTTCGCGAAGAATGTCTGTTCCATCTTTAAATACATCCTCAACATTGAGACGTGTTACTGGTACTTTAAGCGACTTGTAGAGCTTTTGTACAAAATACATTAGATCGGTAAGTTCACCAAGATTAGCACCGCCAGGCAACTGGGTAACTGTTGTACCCTCACTACCAGCGCGTTTTGCAAACCAAAAGCTATCGAGCATTGATTGTGGATTAAATTTCTGTACTGATGCACCTTGATCAGCATCATAAGTTCTTTTTGACCAGTAATTTGTCATTAATTTGCGTAGATATGCTTCTGCCTTAGGTGGGGGCATATTACCTACATCTACGTTAAAAACCAAACGCTCTGGTGCACGGACTAAACGATAAATTACGATCGCATCTTCAATAAGTGATAGCTGTCTGTAAGCTCTTCTAGCATTTTCTATGAACGGAAGTCTAACTGTCTTTGACTCATTCCATATGCCTGAATTAATGTATGTAACTTGATTAACATCCATCGGTACGAGCTCGACTTTTGATACTTTGCCAGGGTTCTTAGCATCGTAAATATTTTTACGCAACAAATAACCTCTTACAATCTGGTTTTGTACATTTTCAAAGATTGGGTCAATAAGGTCGGGTGGAATAGCAACAACACCAAGAATACCTTCTTGAGGATATTTCTTATGAACAATATGTTCAAAGTATAACTCAGAATCAACTAAGAGCTGTCTCAAGTACTCCCAACCTTTATTTTCAAGGTCAAAGTAACTAATATACTTTTGAAATTCTTTTTTAAGCTTTTCTTTCTGCTCTTCAGAAAGCGCATCTGTTTTTAGTCTTAGTTTAACAATTTCACCGTTATCATCCTTGTTAATAAATTCATCGCATATTTCATCTAATGCATCTGCAACTTCAGAGAAAGCCGCCATTACTCTATAATCCATTAACCTGCGACCTTTATCAGGCTGCAAGTTTGCATACATGTAGTTATGATAATCTTTATTCTGAATTACATTGGCATATAAATCATCTGTGAAAGCTAGCGATGAAGAAATCGATTGTCTGGACAATGCTTCTTCGCGTTTTGTACCTTTATCAAAGAATTCCTCGTACTTTGGATTAAGCGAGTTAATCTTATCTTCAATATTAAGAGACTGATAGGGTAATTTCGAAGAAACAAACTTCATTAAGTCTCTGCCGAATGTACTTTCTCTATTTGAATCCTGGTTTGCCATATTGTTTTATTATATTTATGTGCTCTATTCTAAACTTAAACTATAAATATTAACTTTATTGATTGAGCGATGTAGTATAGTCAACATTGGTAAATTGTGGAATTCCAGAAATTGATACAGTTTCTGTATCGCTTACAAGGTTTGTGCTAGTTGGATATGTATATGTATTACCAGTAAGCGCGTCATAATCAGTAATAATTGATGATGAATTAAAGTTATTATTAATAAAATATATGTTTCCAACGGGCTGTTGCATATATGGGAATAACCAGCCTTTTACTATAAAAGATGTATCGCCAATAAGACGATATTTTTCGTTCGCCTGAATATCAATTGGATAAGAAAGATTGATTCCACCATCCCATAAAACTTCGCTTCGTATTTCTTGTGGAAGATCAAACCCGCTTGGTACAACTGTACTTGGAATCTGCCAAGAAAGAATAATATAAGGATTATTGTATGGAACAAAATTTGAAATAATTTGATCCATATCTGATTGAAATTTTGTTATAATAGACATGGAGACGCCTATATTAACTGGTACTGGTGTTCTGTAATATTGTGATGTAGAGCTTATTGAATTATCTGTAGGTCCTCTTGTTAGATAAAACCCGCTATTTTTATTAAAAACGCGATCTTCATCGCGAGCTACATTTGTTATACTGACAGCAACTACAGGTACTGTGAGATTTTGTGCTTTGTTAACTAGATCATATAAAACCCGCTCTTTGGGAGCATAAACATATCTTACTTGTACTTTATTTTGCGGTACACGGTTTTTATCATACCTTTTTATAATAATATCATCAAACGCAGCTACAAACTGTGTTATAAGGTCTTTAATCTCAAAATGAAAGGTCTCGAGTTTCACTATAATATTTATTAGCAAATGCGCTCTATAAAAGATTTGGGTAACTTATCTTTTGTACGTTTAAGCGAATTAACTATATTACCATCAAGTATATAAGTAGTTGAAAAGTCATTTTTACTACGAGTCGCTCGGCCACATGCTTGTACTAATGAATTTAACATCTTATTTTCATACCAATCTTTATCTGTTTCAAATAATTTTTTAATACGCTTTGATGATAAAGGAGGGAATGGAAGTTTAATAATAATCTGAAATCTTGCTAGATCGTCTTTTAAATCGACACCAAAAGACAGAGAGGGGGAAACTAGAATCGTTGGAAAGTCAGCTTCATAATGCTGTTTAAGAATCTCCTCATTATTTGCTAGATCGTCCCTAAACAAGAATCGTTTATTATTAGATAGTTTCGTTTTAAGAAAATTTGTTATATCTCGCGAATGTGTATGAATAATACCTTTATCGTTCTTATGATACTCAATAATTGTTTTTATTTGTTCGCAAATATCGGGCAGAACATTTGTTAGGTTTTTATAATTTAACTTATGCTTTGATGACACGTATATAGGCGATTTAGCAGGGTCAAAATCGCTCTCAACCTCTACATATTCATAATCTTTAATGCCTAGTGTTTTTGCGAAATTCTTATGATCAATAATTGTAGCTGACATTAACAATACATTTTCAGCATAATCAAAAATAAATTTTGTAAGTCTATCAGCTTTTAGCGGAGTAAAAGTTACCCTTTTGCTGTCTTTATCAATAATAAATTCGCAATCCTTCCAAAGGCCGTCAACGGTTGTCAATGAATTGTGTAAGTTTTTTAGATACTGTAATTTTATCTTTTCAGGCTGCGAAAGAGTTCGTTGTTTTTTATTTACCCGGTTAATTAAAGTATTAATTTGTTCACTAACGTTAAAAACTAAATCATAAATCCACGCTCTTGTTTTATCTTTATTATCGGTAATAAGCGAGCTAAAGCTAATACCATACTGCTTCAAGCGGTCATAGGTAACTTCAGCTGAAAACCGTTTAACCAGCTCGTCTTCTAATTCTGAAGCTTCGTCACAAATAATAAAATTTTTGCGCTTTACATGATTTGGTAATGCAAGAAACATCTTATAATTTAAAACAGAAAAATTTGAAAGGAGTGATGTGTTACGCGCATTATAATAAGGACATCGGTTTTTTTCCCAACACTCATCACGTATTTTTGAAACTAATACACACGGTGCGGTTTCAACATCAAAATTTTGATCAACATCACAAATATAATTCGATTTACCTTTAAGGATGTCTGTATCTGGAAAGAGCTTTAAATATTGATCTTGCAGTGATTTGGTAATTGTCAGAGCAAATGTCCCAAATGGTGGCTGTGACAAACAATCAACTTCATTAATATAATTACCGGCAAAGTCTTGTTTATAAGCTGCATAGCTCTCAATACTGTTAACAAATGTTGTATTTGGCTTTGAACCTAACCCGGATAATGTCTTAGCAAGAAAACTTTTGCCTGTCCCAGTTGGAGCGCAACAAATTACAAATTTTTTTCCGTTATTGAACGCGCGCTCAACGCCACGAATAAGTTTGACTTGCTGATTACTCGGTTCATACTCTCTTGGAAAATGCGAAAGATATCTGCTAAACACGTGTTAATTATATACTATAAAAACAAAAATTAAACTGCAGTTATCGATAATCTTTTATTAAAGAGCTTTGACGTCTTCTCTATCCCGAGAGTTCGAATAATATCTGCCACTTGTTTATTTTTTTCGCAAAAGGTATTAACTGTATAGTCAAAAATAACTTTATTATTAAGCACATTCAATGCAAATGGGTACGGAATTTCATAAATAATTTTTTTGTTGTTCTTTTCTTCACATATAAGCGTAAAGACGCAAAAGAAATCTTTTACACAAAATAAAATAAGCTTACCTTTTTTTACAATTTTATTTTCTAGTGCAAAAATTATATTACTTTGCAGAAGCTTATTGACACCCACCTCTATTTGTTCAATTGATGTCATGAGTTCATAAACCTCATTTTTTGCTGCGCATCGAGTAAAGAAAGACGCTCGTTAAAAAATTTCCAAAACTGCTTATTTGCAGGAATTACATTAATTAAATCACAAGCAGACATGTTAATACATCTATAGTCCTGCATAAAAATATCCCAAGTAATTAAAAGATTTTTTACGTTAGGATCAAATTTCGGATAATTAATCGCCCGACGATAATTTAATGCAATTCTGCCTTCTGGGCTCATTAGCAATGCAAGCGAATTAGTACACAGCATTCTTCTTGCTGGTGGAACTCCTGCCCGAGGACGTCGGCGCAGAAATTTAATTTCCGCCACGTTGCTTAGAAGAAGATTTTTTAATGTGGGAAGCGACACTTTCATCGTCTTTTCTTAAAGAACAAATACCAAAAATACGCTGCTCGTTTAAGAACAGCCCTTTCTTTAGAGTACCAAAACCATCAATATCTAAGTTAGCAACAGGCACACCTAAATTGTTTGGAAAACAAACATAGTCGCCTTTCTTAACATATTTGGCATTGGGCCCACACAAAACCACTTCACCAATTCTCCACGCTTTTGTATCTGCGTTAATTGGTATAACAATACCATTGCGTACAATAGATGTACCATCTGAGGTTTCATCCATATATTGTACTAAGAGAATATCATCTAAAAGAGCTTTAAGGTTATAACCATAAAACACTGAATTGAATGTATTTTTAGGTAATTCTGATAAATCTAACAAGCTTTTTTGTGTTGGCAAAACATCTATATCTATAGGCATAAAGTAATTTAATTAATCTGGCTATTTAATCAATCTTTTTTATTTAGTTCAAAGATATAATTACGAATCTCTCTTTTAGACAGCTCTATATTTTTTGATATTTGTGTTACGATCTCTTCATCTTGAGCGTTTTTTTGCTCTTTATTTTTCTTAAAATATGTTATTTTTTTAGCCGGTACTTTAGGAAAGGTTGCACAAAATAATGAAAAGAGATCTTTCTTAGATTCAAATATACCTATATATTTGTTTAAAGTGTTCGAAAGTTTAGCCATAGACGGAGAATACATACTAAGCCAGCGATTAACCAAAAAAGGCTGAAACTCTGATTCTTCATCTACAGTATTAAGACAGTTTTTATTTTTTGTATAAGCAATATTTGAAATAAAATCAAATATTGTCATTAACAAATAACTTTTGACGTCGCGATAAAAATATCATCATTCATTTTATAGAACAACTCTACGATATCTTTCATGAAAGCAATTGCTTGCTCATTTGAAAGATTGGTTGAATAAGCAAACGCAGGCGCTTTTTTACCAGCCGTAATATTAATACCTGTATGACCAAGAGCAACATTATTTGAGGAATATGTAATGCTCACGCTACACTTACCTTTAGGTTGCGCAATACCAGCTTGCATATGCTCTTTATGTACAATCAAATCGTCTCCATCGACTTCAATGGGCGTTTCAAGATATCTCGTACTAAGAATTTGTGCAATTTGAGTATTAAAAAGACGCTGCCAAGCGACAGCGCCAAAGGGATCAAGGTTAGGAATCTCCCAAAGAAAATTAATTGCATCATCGCTGTAAATGTAGTCGTTGTTAAGGACATCTTCACTATCAATCATCCCTTCAGCCTCTACTTTCATTGGCGCGCGAAATGCAATTATATTACCAATGGGGAGTGTCCTTTCACGGAAATATTTGTAAGCGAATCTAGAATGAAGAAGTTTACCGTCGTAGCATTTAACATCGTTTAAAATCATATTAATATAATAACGTCAATTCTTTAAAGTTCAAGAAGGTTTTTTAACTAAATTTTTAAGTTTTTGCAAAGCGACATCGCTCTTGCCAAGCGAAGGCGGCATGCCGACAATATTAAATGATTCAAAAAAATTAACATTTACAAAACATCTTTGAATATTATTCTTAAGACATAATTCATTTACTGCACCCTCTAGCCTATATGCATCAAGATGTTCGGCAAACGTTTCGTGAAACATATTATTAAGAAAATAATCAATGTCACAAATAAATGCTGAAAAGTCCATTACATAATTATTCGCAGGCTCAATATCTTTTGCGCGCGTTTTAGTTAAATTTATATTATTAGATATTTTTATATTGTCTGCTTGTCTAACTCCAGGATGATTTGAATATGCATCGCTCTGTACACCCTCATTTAATCTATGTAATAGGTTTATATGTTTAATATCATTGTGTGCTCTGTAAAAATTAATAACATCCCTAAAATCATTAAAATTATTATATGTAAAAAATTCATCGTCCTGTATCCAGATGAAATCTGTCATACCACGCTCTTTTAAAAAGTTAAGATGTTTATATATAGTACTGCCAAGACTCATATCTTGATAAACAAAAAACTCACAAGATGGTAAGACAGTTTTAATTTTATTAGCTAATTGTTTGCTATGTTCAACATCTATATTATGAAAATTAAACGTCTGTAAATCGAGCAATTTGTAGCTCTCAATCTTTCCTTCATTATGGCAAAGTGCATCAATTAAAAAATCTCTATTCTTACCATCACTGCCTGGAGACCAACGTAGCGTACCCTTATATGTTTGAGTAAAATTAGCTATTCTTTTCATTGTGCATTTTAAAGGGAAAATCGGTGCATATACCATAACATTTTTCTTTTGGAAAAACGTTTGTTACCAGAATAGATTTATCGGTAATCTCCTTACCCGGGTATGTCCATATAACGCCTCTCGATGTTAGTGTAAAATCGTCTTCCTGATGCCAGAAGCAATGTATATTATCATTAAGCATGTGATGAAGTGCTTCAAGGTTTTTCGCATGACACCAGAGCTGTTCTCTCAATAAAAATTCTTTTGCTATTGGTATCTTGGGCGCATCGTGACCAAGATAGTACACGTTATCCTTGAGCCATACATCTACTTCGACATCAAACCCCATATCAATACATTCCTCTACTATTTCAGGCACATTCTCTCTTTTTGGATCGAGACCAAAAATATTACCGCGGTGTGATATAATCTTCATGGATGATTTTCAAGAAAATAACTTAAATCTTCCGGCGTACCGATACCCCACATCTTATCATTAGCAATTTTAAATACTTTTATTTTTTTACCGTCTTGAATTGCTTCGTTAAAAACCGGGCAAACATAAAATTCATTATTAACACGAATGTTCTTCTTTATCATCTGTTCTGCATATTTTACGTAGTCTGATCCTTTGCGCCAAAAGTATATACCTACAGTAGCAAGATTGCTTATAGGCCGCTTCTCCGCAACTTCGCATACATACCCCTCATTATTAAGTTTTGCAAAGCTCCATTTAGGATGAGTTGATTCAAATACCAGGATACCACCATCGACGTGATCAGCCATCATTGACCACATAAATTCACTACTATCCCAGTCAATATATTGATCTGAATTTGCCATAATTAATGGCGTATCGTTATTAATATATTCTTTTGCTAGCAATGTAGTGCATGCAGCACCTTCAGTTAAGCTATCAGAAATTGTTAATTTGCATCCAGGTGAAATTAAATTTAAGGTATCTTTTAAATTATATTTTTCGCTATGAGCGCGCTGCGCTATAAAAATATGCTGTCCCTCAATATTTATATTATTAACGACAACCTGAATCATAGGCTTACCTCTTACTTCAATAAGAGGCTTTGGAAACGTATATCCAGCTTTTTCAAATCGCGTTCCAGCGCCCGCCATAGGAATTAAAACATTAATATTACCCCCTACCCATTTATGAGTTTGTGCTGTATTGTTTGCCATATCAATAGCTGTACGTATTTTTTCATACGTAACATCATTAGTACATAATACAGGGCAGAGGTAAGCTCCAGAATTTTGTGCTGCTTTTTTACCTATATTAGAGTCTTCTATAATAAGACACTCTTTTGGATCAACTTCTGCCTGAATCATACTACGCAAAAAAATCTCTGTATTCGGTTTTGCTCTTTTGACATCTTCATTAGATAGGAAAAAATTTATATAAGGTAAAAATCCTTTTTTAAATAATATATTTTTTACTGTTTCACGAATAGAATTTGATGCAACACTAATTGAATAACCTTCTCGCTTTAATCTATCCAAAACAGTTATTAATCTTTCATCAGGATCAATATTAGAAAGTATAAATTCCGCAGTATATTCTTGTTTTTTTGACCAAATATCTTTATAAAATTCTACCGGTAGGCCTTTAAGCTGCGTCAACATTTCTAATTTTTTACTAGTAGGTAGGCCGTCATATATAGAGAAATGCTCTTCCTTGGTAATAATATATTTTTTATCAAATGACTCTAAGGCCTTGTTAAGCGAATAGTAATGTAATTCACGTGCATCGACTAAGACACCGTCTAAATCAAAAATAATATGTTTTATCATATCTGTCCAATAGTATCGTGACTAGATCTTAATATGCCAGCTTGCAAATTTGGTATATACTCGATGATATCTTTTCCATGAGTTCGATGAAAATTGATTTGCTTATATTCTTCCGGTACGCAACCAATTGTTAATTTAGAAATACTATCAAAATTTTCATATACTTTTAGCCCACTAAGGTATTTTTCATCCGTTATGTATATATAGTCATTAAACCCTTTGCCGTAAAAATCCGTTAAATAGAATTTATTTTTTAATAGTTGCGTTAAGTTAGGAAATTTATGTATTTTGTTGTCGAATCTAGAGACAATAACAAAGTCATAACTTTTATTTTTTCGCTCTTCGAATAATTCAATACATTTTTGTAGTGAGTAGAGGTGAGATAATAAATTAAAAACATTATTTTCTGTATAATATGGTTTTATTTTTAATATTTCTTTAATTTCGTTACTAGGGGTAAATTCTTTTTGTTGTTCATATGCTAAAGCAATAGGTTTATAAAATGCCTTAATCGCTTCTACTGTATTCTTATGAACTTTAAGATCACTTGCTCTACACCAATCGGAAACAGGATATGATTTTTGTGATTCACTAAACCAGAAATGAGTATACACATCGACAGTAGCTTGTGAATATATATGCTCTTTATGTGACTGTACAGAGTTTAAGTTTTCAAGATATCTAGGTTGTCCGTAAAAACAAAGAGCAACGTTCACTTAATCCTCTTTTTGTTTTAATAATCTTAAGGTCGAATTAACATTCATCTTATATTTCCATGTAGGTCTGCAACGCGCGGACCACTCACAGTCTTCACCTTGTCCCCAGCAGCGATTTTCATCAAATTTATTATTTTTTAAGTAGTTTGTTTTTCCAATAATAACGGTACCGTTTATATACATATCATTATTAACAAACTGATAGTCGTCGTATAATAATCTGTTAGCAGGAAGCCGCTTTCCGTTATGCTCTAATCTATAGGGAGCTGTACCACACCACCAAAGAAGCCAATCCCGCCATCTAATATTATCCTTATTTCTTATTTGACACATACAAACATCCCAATCTGTCTCAAAAGAAAGAAACCCGCTATACCAGTTTTTATCGAACGAAACATAGTCATGAATAATAATAGTATTTTCAAATTGCGCTCTATTAAAAATAATATTTTTCTTTTTTGTTATCCAGGCTTTTTTAATATTTTCGTCAAAATATAAGATAGTAATATTATCTTTTTGAATATCTTTCTTTAGGTTATTACCACCAATAATAATAAGCTCATATTTGTTTAAAGATATATTGAGATCTAAGATACTTTGAATAGCACTATATAAAATCTGGTTTTGCTCTTTACAAATATCACCGCTCTCTGTAAGCGTAATATTTTCAGTAATAATGCCAAAAGTCCAATTACTGTTGCTTGAAGTATTCATGATTAAAGAACCTATCAGAAAGAACTTTATAATTATCGCCAAAAACGTTTATTGTATTATAGGATGGATGTACACTAAAGCCGTTATTAATAAATACCATATTCAACTTATTATCTTCTCGATATAGATTAAGAGGTACTTCATCAAACCCGTCTTTAAATAGGCTTGTATCATTTAAAATTTTTGTCCAGACGTCTTTTTTAATTCCAAAAACACTATTACAAAAATATGGCTTTTGATCTGTATAGAGAGAAAAATTTGTTTCGTTTAATATTTTATCTAGATTCTTCAATACACAATTAAGAAGAAATGTCTGTGCAGCAGATGAAAACCGTACAGGGTGAACACCTTTATAATAATGTTGAATTCTGCCTACCTCGTTATAAAAATTATCTGAATTCCATTCTTTTGCATTGAATGTGTGTTCAATAAGAGGTTCATAATTTGCGCCCCATATGCTCGGTAATGCTGTTTTAAGAAAAATATTATATAATGTTTCACGCTCTTCTTGTGCAAGAAATTGATTAGCAAATTTATCTACCGTAGGGATTCCGGTAGACAGTATTGGTGAAATAAATAGATTATTTTTATCCTCTAGAACATTTAAATTACTAAGCATATATTCCCAGACATTAGCTGGTACAAAAATATCTTCATCAAGCTTAATAGCATATTGATCGCTGTTTTCTAGTGCTGTTTTAATCTTCGTCATGTAGTCGCCGTTATTAATCAAAAAGACGTTAGAGTAAACATCTTTAGAAGCGAGAAAATCTTTATCTGCTCTCCAGTCCCTTTTAGTTGATGATATTAAGAAATTAACAACAATATCTTTTTTTAGGCTGCTAGAGATTTTAGTAATTTCTTTTAAGAAACTATCGACATATAAATATCTATCATGTGGGATATAATTAATTGATATTTTCATATTTTTCCTTAGGATAGCGAGTTAAGTGTCTACTATATACATCAATGTTACTATTGTGCAATGATTTATACGTTCCTGTTGTTTTACTACAAACCCAAAATTCACATTTATGTCGTTCACTCAATATTACCGGTAAGCAAGATACCGGAGGAAGAGTTTTAATATGTGACGTCTTTGACCACCAAATGTTGCCTGAAAAATGCTTGGTCGGTGTGTCAACTAAATCTACTCCTACCGCATCATTTGTCTCGAGCTGTTTAATAGCGTTTTTATATTTTAAAATATTAAAATATAGCATATACTCTCTCCATTCTTCTATACAGGGATTATTAAAAGATGTCACACCCTTTGTATGTACATAGAGAATATTTGCATTCTTAATATCAGAATATTGCTTGAGTAAGTTAAGGGTGCTTAACTCATACATCCCTAAATCACATTTATCAGGAAATATTTTTATTTTATCTTCAGGCGGTATAACTACCATCTCATCCCCGGCGATGTTTACATATATACGATGAAGCTCATCGAGTAGCCCGCTTGTCTTAAGTTTTGTAAAAATATCATTAACTACAGCTTGATATTTACCGACAGTAGCGACATGTAGAAAGCAAACGTTCTTCATTTTTTACCTATATAAATTAATTGTAATTTATCATCTTCCAGATTATTACAGAATATTTCCTCAAATCCTGCAGCTTTATGAATTGCGATTAAGGTCTCTCTACAAAATGTATGATGGTGTATAATTCTAGCATTATTGGTATCACCGACATCACTATAATAGGTAGGTCTTGACTCTTGCATACATGAAGCTTCATGTAGATGTGTCATGTCTTGTTCTGTTATATCATTATTATAATCTTCCATTAAATGTTCTTTAGTTGTATAATCTCTTGAGCGATCCCAGCAACACTGTTTTTCTGGAACTATTGTAATTATGGTACCGCAATTGCTACCATGCGTATACCAAAGCTTTAGAGCTTTAACAGGATTTGCAATATGTTCTAAGGTATGTGAGGAAATTATTGTATCAAATTGCTGATTGTTTAATTGTACAAAATCTTTTGTTTCTGTTGCATCGCCAAAAAACGTATTTGTTGTATTAGAGGGACATTCAGCAGATGCATGTCGATCCATAGCTACTTTATAATTAAAAAATGAAATTGCATTAACATCACTATAGAGTGAAAAAAGTAGTCGACTTGGACCGCCTATTTCAAGACAACACTTATTTTTTAAATATTGATTTAAATCTTGTAGGCGCAACTTATGTTACCTCATTCAATAGCTTCTGTAACTTTATCATTATATATGTATGTGCGCATAAACTTATCAATATGATAGCTTGTTTTTGCTTCTTTATTAATTTCTGAGGCCCAAGCCCAATCTTCACCATACATAAGATCGGGAAAATGATATTTCTGTGCTAGTTTACGCTTCCAAAAACAGCAATGCCATGGCGGGCGCTTTGCATTCGGTATTTGCACAGAATCGTTTTTTGGATATCCAAGTTCAAATGTAAGTTCATAGCGTGGTGAATCGTTTATATAAACGTACTCTTTAAACGTTATCACATCAACATCAGGATTACTATTAATAGCTTTAATAGCTTCTTCAATATAAAAATCATGCACCACGTCGTCATCATCCATAAATGCCACAAAATCCCCACGAGCTATATAAAGAAGTGATTCGCGTTTAAATCCAATTGAACGTCTCTTATTATCCAAAAATACAAGCAGCTCGACATCATCCGGGTTAGCAAGCTTAGCAACCTGCGCTTCAAGATTAGTAAATAATTTAAGCATTTTATTAGCTACACGGTTGGGTGTACTCGGAATTAAAATTGATAATTTTGGTTTCGGTGAATGTTTGCTCATAGATTATTTTTTTCCGCAATCGACTTTTGACCAATCGGGAGATATATTAAGATACTTACTAAGAGTTTTTACTGCTTCAACTCGCTCCGGTGCTAAGTCATGCCAAAGTTGATCGCTTATTGTATCATGATTATCTGAAAGCATTCTGTCAGCAGTATTATCTTTCTTTCTACCCCCGTAAATCCAATGATTATGCTGTATATGTATATCTCGTCGGTAAGTTATCCTGCCAAATGCATTAAATGTTTGATACATCCATTGATCAGACCAATTAATTAAAAAGTCCTCTTTACAAAAGTAACCAAGCACTTCATAATATTTTCTATGTACAAAAGCATTAACACAAATTTCATCAAAATTACGATGTCCATCATAACAATGTAAAAGTTTTATGTTATCTGCAGGACAAAGCGTTTTGTTAAATTCTAAAAGAATTTTTTTATCCCAATCAGGTGTCATAAAAATCATATCATCACCTATGTAGCCAAAAAGCTCATTATTTGTATTAGCTGCTAAAATATTCCAAATACGATTTATACCTATAAACTTTCCATTATTCTTAATATCAACAATACGTACGAACGGTATTGCTTGAGCAATTTTATAAACAATGTCTCTCTTAGGATCATCTTCATCGACACCAAAAACTAACTCAACATTATTAATATCGCTTACGGTAGTAATAATTGAGCTTATAAGTGTTAGCTTCAGATTTAGTCTCTCTCTACTCGGTACTAATAAACTTATTTTCATTTTGGTTTTATTGATTTAAGAAACTTAATAACGTCTTCTTTTGATGTATCTGGTACACAACCTTGCCATGCAGGCATATACCCGTGTTTTTTCCTAAAACATTCAGCTCCTTTTGTAAAATTTTCTTGCCAATCTTTTCTTGGTCTTATTGCGCTACTCTTTTCTGAACATTCAATTTCGTCTAGATAGTCCATACTATTAGCAAGATCTGGCCAATTCCAATAAGGTGTCGTATAGCCGGCTTTATGTATTCTATAATCATGATCTACATGATCAAACGCGTTAAGAAAATCATCATCAATCAGGCCAACTTCTTCAAGTACCTCGCGTGTGTAATAGCAAAAAGCGCCAACACTGGCAGAGTTAATAGCTATCTTTATACTACCATAGTCAACAATAAACCGCGGACATGGCTTACCACCGGATATATTGTTTTTATTAGCTGGTCCGTGATAACCAAAATTAAAATGCTGTATTCCTGTTATATTTCGTGCTTCTATATATTTGTCAAAAACAGTGGAGTCTTTAATAATAATATCATCTTCAATAAGAAAAATGTGATCGCAATTCTGTTCGAGAAGATATTTTAAAGCTTTATTCTTCGTTTTACCAACACCAAGGTTTTCCTTGTTATGCATGTATTCAAATTTACGTATGTTGTGCAGTTTTATAATGTCTTCAAAATCAGCGCCATCGTTAACAACTACAAGTTCAACGTTTTGTGGTATAGATTTAAAGCATTTTAAGAAAAATTTGGGTCGATTACAAGTGACTATACCTACTCCAATCTTTTGCATATTCAGATATATTAGTATAAATAAAAGAAATGGCAATTACCTCTTCAAATAGTAATAGTATTAATATAGCTGATTTACCGCAAACACAAGAAGCAGTTAACGGTGATCTGTTGCTTATTCAAACAGATAGCGGTATTCAAACAATAGATTTTCAAAATTTTAATGTAGTAAAGACAGATGCTGCTGGTAATGCTACTGTTGAGGGTGGTCTTTCTGGTGGTAGTTGTAACTTTACTAATATTAAGAGCAGTGAAACAGTATCGAGCTTAAATTTTACTGCTAATGATAAAGCGGGTGTTTTTGCGCCTGCTGGTTATTACAACGTCTTTACAATTACCGGTGGTCTGGTTACTAGTGCATCTTATGTGCTTGGGTCTCCAGAATATCAATATATAAATAATACTGTTCTACCAGCATTAACTACTTTTCAAAATACTATATATAGAATTGTTGTTGATGAATCAAGCAACGATCCGGGTCAAAGCTATGTAACAATTAATGCAAATAATGTCTCACAAGCATATAACATTGCAGGGTTCTTTAATCGTCATCCTGATATATCGCCAGGCTCAATACAACCACAACATATTCTACTCACATCTACAGTACCGCTTTCAACCTGCCCATATGTAACTAATGTTCTTAACGATGGGTTAAATGGTTTAACATTTACTGCAAATGCGGGCTACCGAGTTAAAGAAGAATCGCCTCTGTATTGGAGATTGTTGTATACATATACAACAACATAATTAAATGCGTACGCAAATTTCGATTGTGAATAATGGCGATTTACTTGTCATTCAATCAAGTAATTATACTAAAACAATAGATTTCGAAAATTTTAACGTTGTAAAGACGGATGCAAATAAAAACGCTACAGTGTTTGGTAATTTAACAGGTAGCGATAGTTTTTTTTCAAAAGTTTCTGCCACAACACTTATATCGAGTAAAAATTACAGTCTTAATGGCCTTTCAGGTGTCTGGTCGGGACCAGGATCATATAATAAACTTACCGTTAACGGTGGGTTAATTACAAGCGCATTTAGTGCTATAGGGTCATTAGAGTTTAAAACATTAACAGGTACAATTTTACCTGCACTTACGGCATATCAAAATAGCTTATACAAATATATTGTTGATGTATCAAATAACACACCAATAGCTTCGGGCGGTCTTATTAGTAATCCGGACCCTTTTACTATTTTACAAAACACAGATTCTAGAAAATGTATTGTATCAGGCTTTTTTATCAAATATCCAAGAGTTAATGTTGCGGATTTAAAATCATACCATTTTCGTTTCATGCCACAAAATGCTCTTTCTGGTGCCCCATACGCTTTTGATATTAGTCGCGATGTTAGAGGAGCTAATTTTGATAATTTAGTTTTTACTGTCAATACTGGCTATAGAGTGCGTTATGATACTCCGCTACTCTGGCGCATCTTTTACTCAGAATCAATTTGAGTGAAACAAGAGCGCTTTATTAAGCTTAATTAAAGCTTTGCGAGGATGAATACCTTCATCAAGTAAGCGCTTATATTCTGCTCTAAAAGCTTTAACAAACGTTTCTGATAGCCTAAAGTTTTTAGGATAAAACTCTCTTTTAACTGTTTTAATGTATTTAAAGCTTTCTAAAAGCTCTTCATACTTATCATTAAACTGTGCCATGTTATTATTTATGGCCAGTAATGATTCTATTTGCAATAGCTGCTTCTAATTTTTCATCTTTTAAAATGCCTTTCTGCATATTTAAAAGTTGCTCCATCTTACTTAAGTTATCTGCATCAAGAATACTTTTACCTTCATCAATGAGATCTCCTTGATTATCAATATAAAGTTTACACATTTCAACGCGTTGTTCAGGGTTACCAAAGACTTCTATCATAGGAGGTCTATCATCTTCTTTCATAAATGGACAGACCCCTTTAGACATTAAATTACGTGCTATGGCTTTAAAAATATTATCTATCTCTTCAATAAATTCCTTATCAAGCTCTCTATTCTCTTTTATTTCAAGCTTAACCGGTGCAGCTCTTGTAATAGGTATAAAAAGAATAATATCAATTGCACGCATACTCTCTTGTACAAGCGGTATACATTTATCAATAAATTTTTTATCAATATCTGAAGTTTGTTTTTCTTCACTCCATAATGAATATACAAGGTTATCTAGCGGACATCTATCAAATAAAATCTTATCTCCTTTTTCTGTTTTTTGAATATCATCAATTAAACAATTTAAAATTTTCCATTGCCCCTCTTTATCAACTTTTTTATTAATATTAAGTTTTTCGTCTTTAAGAACTTTCCTGTATGATTCCTGCGATCGACTATATGCAGGCCAATATTTGATAAAATCATTAATAAATGTCGACTTGCCCTGACATGCTGTGCCTGATATTGCAATTCTCATGTTATACTTTAAGAGCTTTATTCCAAATTACAAGCTGCAATCTCGGACTAAATTTAAGATTATGTTTTTTACATAAGTCGGCGACACCCGGGCATTTTTCGGTATGTTCATCTCTACTGCCACAGCATGGCATAAGCCAAATGCGATCTGTTGGCACTTTACATTCATATACATATTTTTCTAAAATTTCTTTTACTTCATCCTCACTACTGACTACAAATTTAAATCCGGATCGGTTTTGAGCATGCCATTTTAAAACTTCGGGCTTATATCTCCTTTCAACAGGGTCGCCGTTATTGCTAAGCTTAGGTGATGTAGTAAAAGTAGCACCCCAGTCTTTCCATTGTTGATCAGGTAATATTGTTGCATTAGTTTCAAAGTCAATCTTAGGTATATATCCAAATCTAAAAATATATTGATCCACAAGTTCAAGAAGAGCTTTCTGCTGAATAAGCGGCTCGCCGCCAGTAATCTTCCAAATAGCACCGTCCTTTAAATGACATTGATAACCGCGTTGTGTCATATAGTCAAATACTTGATCAAAAGTCATTCTATTTTTCACCGACCAGCTAATAAAGCTATCACAACCATTAGGCGAATCTGCAGATGCAAAGCCTTTACATGTCAAGTTACACATAGAGAGACGCATAAACACAGAAGGATATCCTACATATTCACCTTCACCCTCGAGGGTATAAAAGAGTTTATCGTCACTCAAAAAAATAGTCTTATCGTTCATTAGCCTTTATTATAGCGTATTTTTATAATAATCAATAGTTAAATCTAATCCACTGTCAAAAAAATCAACCTCAGGCTGCCAATTAAGCTCTGTTCTTAGTTTATTAGAGTTAATCTCATATTTTAAATCGTGGCCCTTTCTATCCTCAACATATGTTATGAGATCATCTTTTTTGTCTAATTTGTTAAGTACACGTTTTACTAGATCTATATTTGAAATTGTACACCCTGTTCCTATATTGTATATTTCGCCTGTTTTACCCTTATTCAATATAGATAAAATCGCGTTACAATGATCTACAACATATATCCATTCTCTTACATTTTGACCATTACCATAAACAGGTATTTGCTGATCGGTTAAAGCATTGGTTATTAATTTTGGTAGTAGTTTCTCTTTGTTCTGTCTCGGTCCATAATTATTACAGCATCTTGTAATACAAACATCTAAATTATATGTCCTATTATAGCTTTTTACAATAAGATCAGAGGATGCTTTAGTAGAGGAATAAACAGAGCTTGGATCAAGTATTGTAGATTCTAAAAAAGCTTGTTGCTCTAGAGTATTAATAGAGCCATAAACTTCATCTGTACTGACGTGTACAAATCTCCGGACATTCTTTCTCTTAGCGAACTCTAGCATATTAAAGGTACCGAGGACATTAGTTAAAACAAATATCTCAGGTCCATTTATACTATTATCCACATGCGATTCAGCTGCTAAGTGAATCACATAATCAATATCATTTAAATAAGGTGAAACAAATTTAATTTGATCGCTCTTAGCTACATCTACCCTGTGAAAAAATACTCTATTATTATGACTCGTTTTACCCTTAAAAACAAGATCTGCTGCATATGTTTCATTATCTAAACAATGTATATCTGCATCTGTTTTTTCTAAAAGAACCTCAATTAAATGCGAGCCAATAAACCCCAAGCCACCAGTAACAACAATGTTCATTTATTATTATTATATGTTACAAAAGAAGATTATCCAGAATAAATATATATAGATGTCAAAAAAAGACAGACAGCTTAAAAAAGCTGCCAAAGCTAAAGATGAGAACGGTATTATTAAGAATGATATCTTTCTTAACTTTAAAATTGACCAGAAATTTCATTTAAACGAACATCATAAAGCCTTTGTTGAAAAAGCTATAGATGATGCTTCACAAATTATCTTTTGTGATGGACCTGCAGGCTCATCAAAAACCTATCTGGCTGTATTTGTTGCTCTTAGTATGCTTAGAGATAAAAAAATAGACGAGATTGTATACATTAGAAGTATTGTTGAATCTGCAACGCGTAAACTAGGCAGTCTACCCGGAGAAGTAGATGAAAAATTTAAACCATGGAGTATTCCGTTAATTGAGAAATGCGATGAACTGGTTGGAAAACAAATTACAGAAATGTTATTTCAAAGCGATTATTTAAAAAGTATACCGGTAAATTTTCTACGCGGTGCAACGTTTATGAATAATGTGGTAATAGTAGATGAAGCTCAAAATCTCGAGCATAGCGAATTAGTTACTATTCTTACGCGATTTGGTAAAAATTGTAAATTATTTGTTATAGGTGATTCCTTGCAATCTGATATTCAAAAATCAGGTTTTGCAAATATTATGAAAGCATTTGATACAGATGTAAGCAGGGAAAACGGTATTCAGACTTTTCACTTTACAGAAGAAGATATAACGAGAAGTAAGTTACTTAAGTTTATTGTTAAAGTTATCGCCGGTATCAAGACCAAATGATTTTTTCTTTAAATTAAGATATATATTCTCAATTGCTTTATAATCGTCTTTTAATTCCTTCTCTTGAGGTTTTGGTAAAAAATCGGTTATTTCACCGCCATAAAGTTGCTGCTTTGTTTCAGCATCCATTACTGACCCCAGCTTGTACCGCCAAATAAGTTTGCATAACCTGTTGTTATCTTATTGCCTACACGCGCAGCCTGAGACTCTGTTGGAGGTGCATTCTTGAGTACATTAGAAACATTAACACCTGTCTCTTCTGCTACATCCTCTAAAAAGTCTCTAACTTGATTTATTGGTGCTTGTATTGTTGTTGCAACCGTCTCACCAATCGATTGGTGAACTTCAGCCGTAGTACTAAAAGAAACAATAGCAGAATTTTTATCATGTTCCCATACTTCTACCTTTTCGACCCAACATCTATTATTTGTAATACCTCTTACATGCCCATCAGCTACATCAAAACACCATTCCGCAGTTCTTTCAATTCCAACACCTTTAGACATAACTCTCAAATCACATCCTCCTGTTGAATGTAGCTGTTTAAACACTTCAAGTAAAGGGTCATCTGCTGCAATACATAATGTATGATCAAACTGTTTCTCCAAAACTTGCTTAAGACCTTTTAACCCACCAAAATCTACTACCCAATTTTTTTCATCTAAATAATTGCATGCAAACCAAAATTTAGCTACTAATCTATATCCATGTATAAATTTGCAATGACTATCAGCTTTCCATTGTCTAAATGCACAGCTACCTAATTCAATTATCTTTGTACTCTCGTATTTCATATTTTTATTATATACCTAGTTAACTACTATATCAACTAACAACAAAGAATGTGTAGTAACTGTCTTTTCTATATCCTGTATTATTATAAGGATATTTTTTTAAAAATCAACTGTTATTTTACAGTTCCAATAATATTATTTTCTTTTATATACGAATCGGCCGCCTCTTTACTGTTAAAGATAAGAGGATAAAGCTTTTCGTCGAGTAAAACTTTATTATTCGAGTCAATAATTAAAAAGCCTCTTTTCTGGAGATATGCTGGTATTTCAGACATTATAAAGACCTTTTAATATATTATTAACCGTGCTGTCAAATGATTCTTTTTTAAGGAATTTTTTAATTTTTTTTTCTGGCATTTCTTTAGCAGCTTTTTTTGCCGCGCCAGTTACACCTTTAGCACCTTTTTTAGCACTCATTACGGCACCAAAGAATTTTCTTTGTTTTTCAGATTTTGATGGCATACTAGTATTTATATCATGGGTGCTGCACTTACAATGTTTCCATCTATTTTTTTAACCTGATATCTTTTTACACGACCGTATTTTCCAACTAAAGCAAATACATCGCCTTCTTTAGGATCTCTTTGAGTCGCGGAAGGTGATTGCGTTATCGGAGCCGATACTGCTCCGGAACTTGTCCCGCTAGCAGAAGTCGGTGTTGCAGTGCCCCCTGCTACTTGCCCGGGTGCTTGTACAGTACCCGTTGTTGTTTGCTGTGCTGCAGACGTTCCTGTTTTTGACTTTGCAAGAAGTGTCTTTATAACATCTTTATCAAAATCTTCTATCTTTGTATCAGTTGCTGTTCTCGTTGGCCTCTGTCCCTTTGCATCTTTTTCTTGCTTTTTACGCTCTTCTTCCTTTTTTTGCTCTCTTTTAGCCAACGCACCCTGTAATGCGTTCAAACCTCTCCCTATTTGACCTCTACCCGTTACAGCAGTGTGTATAGCTTTTGGTGCATTTACAGCTGCTGCAGCTGCTCCAACCCAATTAGATGGTTTTGAGGCCCAATTTGCTGCACCTTTACCTATTTTTTGAAGAAAATTATCTTCATTAAGGACAGCATTTACAAGATCGTTAAATTCAAGCTTCTTCATCTGTTAAAAATCCTCTATATAAGTCTGCTAGTTTATCTCCGGTATACCCACATTGACGAATAATAACTTCAATATCACTTAAGCAGCTTGTATTATTTATTTGTATGATTATCGGATCGTTCATTACTTTACCATCCTTAAGTAAATGCTTAATTAGATATTCTTTAAAACAGCAAAATGAATCATAATCTGCTTCTGCTGCTAGCGCTTCAATAAACTCTTCCGGTATATCTTGTATACACATTTCTGGTGAAAGAACTAATATCTTTAAATGACCTTTGCCTTCTTCTAATACATATCCCTCATAACCATCTACTTTAGAAAAGTCAGCTTCAGCACTTACTTGCGCAGGATCTACTTTAATTCGAATACGCTTTAAAGCTGTTTTCTTTAGACTTTCTAATATTACGTCATTATACTTCACATAATTATTTATGTTGATCTCGTTACATCTTATCATATAATCGTAGATATGTCTAAAGTAAAACTCGCTTTCGCTAATCATAATCATCCTCATACTCAAGAAGAAAGAGAACAAATAATTGAAAGAGCATCTAAAGCTTATGAAGCATACATGGATGCATTAGGTTATGATTGGAGAAATGATCCTAACAGCGATAATACCCCACATCGCGTGGCTAAGGCCTTTGTAGAAGACTTTGCATGGGGCTGTTATAGTAAACCACCGAAAATTACAGCCTTTGATAATATCGATCAATATGATGGCATGGTCTGTCAAAATAATATTAAATTGACTTCGCTTTGCTCACATCATCATGCACCTTTTACTGGTGTAGCTCATGTAGCTTATATACCATCTAAGGAAGGTAAGGTTATTGGTTTAAGCAAGCTCAATCGTATTGTTGATTGGTTTGCCCGCCGTCCGCAGGTACAGGAAAACCTTACCATGCAAATTCATGCTCATATTGATCTAGTATGTGAAAAAAATAATGGGGTAGCTGTAATGATTGAAGCCAATCATACCTGCTGTTCTAATCGTGGTATTAGACATGATTCAACGATGCGTACAGCCAGAATGTCTGGTGCGTTTCTAGATAATAATGATAATTCACGAGCTGAGTTTTACAAGTTTGTCGAGTTTGCGCAGAATTAATTTTATTTTTTATTTACGTCGATAACAGCGTTTAATTGCTTAAGAAACGGTTCACCTATTAAGATAGGATCTTGATTCTCAGATCGATCTGCAACACTAAACGTTACACCCTTATAAGCTTTATCGCCGATTTTAATATTAAGCTTTACCGTAGGCCTATCTTCCTTAACACCACTTCCTATATGTATTTTTATTTCACCATCTCTTGGTGCTGTCATTCTTTTTCCACCTACTGTTGTAAAAGATATGTTATCCCCTTCTTGCGAGATATCTATACCGTGAATAACATTATACGCCTCATTACCGCTATCGACTTTTGCCTTTACCTCACCTAATCCCTCAACGTCAATAACTTCATCAACACCTAGTACTGGTTTATTGTAAAAATCTTTAAACGCTTCCATAGTAATATTTATTGATTTTTAAACACTTTTCATTTAACATTAAGTATGGAAAACCTGTTTAGAAAGACAACAGAAATATCTTATGCTTTATTAAAGAAGCATGGAAACTACAGATGTAAACACTTCTCTTTTATATTTCATAAAAATAGACTTCTTTCTATAGGTATTAATAACCCTACTAAAACACACCCAAAGAATTTGGAAATAGGTTTTTTTAGCCGTACTGGTGACGACATATCACATACCGTAGGAGTTCATTCTGAGTTGTCAGCAATATTAAGATTAGGCGAAGAAGATTGCAGTAAATATACACTAGTAAACACTCGTATTAATAGAAATAATCAATTAGACTTGTCAAAACCTTGCAAAAGCTGTTTAAACCTCGTTAAACAGTTGAACTTTAAGAAGATATTTTACTCAACTAACAGTAATAATTTTATCGAATTAGAATAAATAATTACATGTTCCATAAGGACTTTCACCTCTTAAATGAGATCTATAATCAAAAGATCGTTAAGGAGAATCTCGGTCTTGGACCAGAAGCTGATAATCAGAGTGTAACACCTACACCTTCGAAGATACAGAGCTTTAAGGTTCCAGAAAAAGAATGCGGCTGCGAAAACGAAGAAGACGCTCATTGTCCTTATGCTGCTAAAGGATGTGATTGTAGTGAATGTGAGGAATGTCAAGCAAATCAAAAAAATGAAGAATGCGAGGGATGTGACGGCGGAATGAACCTTCAAGACGGTCTTGAGGAAACTGAAAAGAATGAATACATGTCCAAACAGTTATTATTTAGAATTTTTAAACTTTCAGCAATGCTTCACGATATTATACGCAAGGGCGGTAATGTTGAAGCATGGGTATTAAGCAAGCTTACTAATGCTCATGATGACCTTGAATCCGTATTTGATTATAAGGATTACGAAGCCGCTCGTAGTCAGATGGAGATGATGGGCGTTGAAGAAAATAACGAAGAAGATCTTTATAAAGCAATTGCAAATGGCGGTGATTCTTTAGTAAGCCAGCTTAGGACGGTATTGAGAAAAGAATCGAGAGAAACACTCGAAAAGGTATTACTAGAAACCATTGTTTTACTTGAAAATAAAAATTAACGCAATTTTGTGTTAAACAGATTATAGACTTTTGGATCAAATTTACCTAAAACGTCTTTTATATACTGCTTTTTTGTAGCCTCGTCAGCTGCTTTATACATATTTCTCAGCTCTGTTGCACTAGTAATATTTTTACCACCGAGATTAAACTGTATTGTACCCGGTGCATAGATGTAGCCATGACCACCTTGTTCTTTAAACGGTTCGAGCTCATTTAAGCTCTTGAATGGCTGAAAGTAAGGAGCAGAGCCATCTTTTTTAGGCTTAAAGGAAAATCGCGGATCCTCTCTCATATCCTTTTCACCTACAATATAAATTACTTTTGCAACATTTTGATCATAGTTTTTTAAAATTTCAATAGGCTTGTAAGGTTGTTTTGTAAGTACAATTTCTTTTTCCGGTATACCCGTCGCTTTAATAATTTCTTTTTTTTCTGCAAAATTAAAAGGATAACGATCAGGCTCTTTAGCGCTATTTTCTGTTGTATCTGCTGTGGCTATATAAAAATCGGCACCAGGAAATTTCTGTTTTGCAGCATCATAAAGCTTTTTATGACCAACATGAAAAGGTTGAAACCGCCCGGGAAAAATAACAATAAGATTATTTTTCTGTGGCTGTAATATCTGCTCTACTAATGTATCAAACTTCATAGACTCATTCCTGGTGTTAATGTTAACCGCGCACCTTCTTTTCCGTAAGGGGGGTTAGTTTGATAGTTTTTATAATTTAATACTTTATTAGTATTTGAGAGCTGACCCTTAATACCCTCTTCTTCCTCTTGTGTTTTAAGCTGCTTAATACGACCTGTTTCCTTGCCGGTAAAAAAATTACCTGTTATTTTTAACGGATTAACAGATATACTTGAATCTCTTATAACAATACCCTCTTGTGTACCTACATTACCTAATTCTGAAGTTGCAGTATCTTTTATCTTTTGACCCATTAAAATTGTTGCGTGTATTAATACCGCACCATCAATTGCTTTTTGATAATCCTTTGTATTCTTACCAAGATAATGATCTAAAGGCACCCCTGCAGACATGTTCTTATAATTTTCTAAACTCACCGCACTAATAGATTTACCTGATGCAAGCTTAATCTTATCAGCACGAGGATTTTTTGCCTCACTAAGCCAATCTTTTAAAGGTTTTGTTTGAATGTTACGTGAATCATAACTAACAGAAAATTTTGAATTTAATTCTGGATTAAAATCAATCCTATTCGCTAGTGTAACAACAAACTCATTTACCACGTCAAAATTATATTTTTCAGCAATTGGTTTGACTTTTTCTATTAGCGATTGTAAAGCTTTTTTATCATAAGGTATTTCACGCGATGCACGACTTACACTTCCTCGAACAGGGCTTTTAACCTCAACTATTTCATTTAACCCGTGAATAGCAAGAAAGTTATTTGCATATCCAATTACGTTTGTCGCACCTTTAACAAATTCCATATTAAAGAGAATGCGATTATTATCCCACATCTTTAATTGTTTGAGCTCCTTTTCTATTGAAGGTAAAGCTTGATTAAAAATTTCTAATACAACTTTACCCGTTTCTCTCATACCATGACCCTCTGGAAAGCGTGAGCTGAGCTTATCGATAGTAACACCCTCTACATCTTCTGGCTTATTTGAGCCTCTATCCATAGCAAACTCTTTATTACCCTCTTTATTTGTAATAAGCTTAATAGAGGCATTAACACCATCTATTTTTACTACAGAAGGCTTTTTAACTAAGCTAGTAGCTATTTTATTAAAGACGTTAATAAGATCTCTTCCTGTATTAACATTAGGCAGATCGTAAGGATGTGCCATATGACCAGCAACTCCGCCTTCAAGCAGAAACTGTTTAAACGTCATCATTATATTTTAAAAGCGGGCGGTAATTTATGACCGCCTCTATCAAAGCTTAAATAATTACCAATATAAGAAGTATAAAATTTACCTATAGCGATAATATCTTTATCTGCGCTTGTTAAAGCTACACAATTAAATGTTTTTGAATCTACAAAACCATAATAATGAAATCCACTTTTTACTTGATACTCTCTTAATGCTAGCCCTGTTGCTAAAAGTCTTACATCTATATTTTGCTTCAGGCCAGCATTAATTTCATTATCGAATCTATCAATTGATAGCCCCTCTTCACCGAACGTATAATACTTTACTACATCTAATGGATTATTCTGTAAGTTTTTCTTTGCAAAATCACCCGGAGTACCGTGCTGACTATAAGTAATTTTTGTTGCTGGGTATATTCTTCCCTGCGTTCCTTTAAGCTCTATTCTCAATTCACCTAAAGATATATCTCCTTTTTCTGCTGTAGCGGCTTCTGTTTTCTTTTTCGATGTTATAAGCTTTCTACCGTTACCAAAGAAGCTCAAAACAACTTCACCAGGACCCGCAACCTGACTACGATCTTCAAATGTTGCAGAACCACTTTGTGCTTTTAAGCGCATAAGGCCTAGAAGCTCATTTGATTTATTTGAAATGCTCTCTACAGGTGTATCAAAACTCTCTGATAAAACAGTAGTTATGTTAAAAGGTGTTTCTGAAGCAATCGCAGTTTTAAGTATACTCTGACATTTAGCAAAATTTTCAGAAGAAATTTTTATTCCTGTGTTCTGTATATAATCAAAAATTATATTTAAATTCTCAGTTGTTATATTTGCATCTTTAAGTCTTTTTTCTATTAACTTATTAACATTAATTGCACCCTCTGATCCTCTATTTAAAACAGGCTTAACAACTTTATTAAAATAATCTATATCGATATTACCTACAAATTGTTGTTCATTTTTTGAAGGATCTTTTACGTAAAGCTGTACATAAGCTGAATTGGGAGCAGGAGGCGGGGCATCAGCTATAGCTTCCATTAACCAATTAATTGTCTGTCTAGGCAAAGGGGGTAGTGACTTTGCAAAGCTTTCTTTTAAATAAATATCCTGTAAGCTTCGATATTTTTCCATATCATTTTAACTTCGGGTCGTTACTATAATTTCTCATCATAGCAAGAATTTGCTTATATTTCGCCATAAAATTATTTTCATTAATTGAATTAACAAATTTCTCAACGTTAGGATTTGTTATTCGCATTTCATTATCACCTACACTCTCGCTTGTTGAAATAGCATTTTCAATTTGCTCTCTCATTTCTATTGCGTTCTCTTTTGTTATAGGCTTTGTAAACAATGTATCAACCGACCCTGCAGGTACATTCATCACTAAAGCCTTAGCAAGTAATCTCACCATATCTACATATCCCTCGGGTGGAACAGCCATTGGTGCAGCTTTTGCAGGTAGTGCTGAAGGTTGCTCTGCTTGCGGTGCAGGGGCAGCTGCATCTTGCGGAACTGGCTCTTGTTCATTTAGAAGAGATTTGTATTTTGCCATACGTTCATTAAAGGTCATAATATTATTTATTGTTTTAAACTATTATAAGTTGCTTTGCTTTAAGCTTATCAAAATATTCTTTACTTAAAAAAATAAGATCATTGCGCTTTGTAAATGTTAAAACCCTACTAAATGTATATTTTTCATAATTAACACTATCGATATATGTTCTAAGACTGTTTATAGCTTCCACGCCTCTACCATCTTTTCTGTCTATAAGATGCTGAAGGAAATCATAAGAAATATTTGTAATAAAGACTCTAATGGGTAGTAGTATCTTTATTCTTCTTACTATTTGTTCTACTACATCTCGCACTTCATCCTCTTTAAAATACTTAAAAAGCTCTAAATCAGACATTTGTGTATTATTAAAATATATAATTGTTTTTTCTTTAGCTTTTTCATGTAATAAGAACTCACATAAACCGAAAATTATATGGTGATAAAAAAACTTTTTTGTATGCGATGTTATTCTATTTTTAAATAGCTCAAACCGATGCAGATCGTTGATCAGATCAACTTCAATTTTTTTAATAAAAATAGAATTAAAGTCGACTATACGAAAGTTATATTGCTTAAACTCAAGTTTTTTGAGCATGCTACATTATGTATGAAACATACAAACTAATCAAGAAAACTTTTTGGAGGACGGCCAATACGAACATTAATAATACCATTATAATAGTCATCTCTTAAGAGAACGTTTTTTTCTAATTGTTCTTTTATTTCAAAATATGCCAATTCCCATTTTGATCCGCATGCACGCAAGATTTTAAATATAAATCTATCTTTACCGTATTTCTTTATATCTTCATTTAATTCATTAGATGAGCTAGTATATTCTTTCCAATCCGACTCTTTTATTTCTATACGTTTGTTTTTCTTACCTTTCAATGGTTTTCTTTTTAATTTTGATTTACACTGCTTTTTACCAATATACTTCTTACTTGTAACTGTATTTGTTATTTCATAAATGAAGCCGAATGTATCTTCATTTAGAAAAATACCTTCTGAAAGTAACCAATGTCCAAGATCCATACTATATTTAGCTAATTACCTATTAAAGGCTAAGACCAGGAAGCGGACGGCGCTGAACTAAGAATTTATCTTTTTTCTTTTTTTTCTTTTTAGTGCCTAATATCTTTGGTACTCTAGCATCATTTGGCGCGTAAGCATCATCATTTTGTGATGGAAATTGATTTCCAAAATTACCTATAGGAGCTAAAGTACCGGAACCAAAAGCGCTGCCCGTACCACCTGCAACATTATCTTCTTCAAGAAGTTTGCAAAACTTTGATTCGAATAAACCTATTGATTTCATATAGATGTATACTATTATTTAAGTTAATGCTACTAGAAGATTACATAAAAGAACTTGAGAACGACTTAAAAATAGACGAGCTTATTCTCAAAGATTATCAGTTAAAACTGCCTGGTATTAAGCATAAATGGGCCGGCAGATGCATTAGACACAAATTACAAATCAATGAGTTACGTAAGAAGCGCGAGCTATTAAAACGTACATTAGTTGATAAGATACAAGAACAAAGCCCGGTAAAATTAGCTACACCGGTTGTTGAGCGTACTGCAGAAAAGCATAGCGAAGTAATTGTGATCGATACGCAAATAAAAGAATTAGAGCTTATTATTGAGCTACTAGAAAAGTCAGAAAAGACGTTGAGCTCGACATCTTATGATATAAAAAATCTTGTTGATATTATTAAGCTTGAGACAACATGATTAATTTTTCTTTTGACTCTAATAAAGGGGTCGGTATTATTTCTGGTGATAAATTTGAAGAAATAAGAGAAGCATTTTCTGTTAAAAATGAAGCTGCTTTTTTTATGAGAAAAAGATACGGGAGATTTTTACCGCAAAGAACTTATGCAATAACGCCAACAGGTAGATTTGACCCGGGTCTTTATTTTGAAATAAGAAAATATCTTAATAACAATCAATATGTCGGTGAAGTAAAGACAGACGAATCTCTTCTTGAGGTTATTATGCCTGTTAAAAATCTTCAATCCGATACAAGATTTTCATACGATCCGATACCTCTTAAACTACCATTGAGAGATTATCAAGAAGAAATTGTTAAAAAAGCTTTATCAATTGGCCGCGGTACAATCATACTTGCTACAGCAGGCGGAAAGACACTTACTGCTGCCTCTTTACTTACAAAATTATTTTTATTGTACGGATCAAAATTTAATTGCTTATATATAGTGCCTGATTTAGGGCTAGTAGAACAGACATCTTCAGATTTTTTCTCTTATAACGTTCCATTTTCTGTTAGAAAATGGACAGGGAGTTATGAATTAAAAAATGAAGCCAACGTTACTATAGCAAATCTAGGTATCTTACAAAGTAAAAATACAGATTTATCTTGGCTTGAAACAATTGATGTCTTAATAGTTGACGAAGTACATAAAATACGTAAAGGTAATGAAGTAAACAAAATTCTTAAAAAAATAAAAACACCTTTTAGATTTGGTTTTACCGGTACAATGCCTGAGAGCTTAATGGATCAGTGGAATATTATAGGTAAAATCGGCCCTGTAATATACGAGAAGAACAGCTACGAACTTCGATTAGAAAGTTATGTAAGTAGCGTGCAGGTGCAAATCATAGAACTAAATTATAATGAAGACCCGTTTAAAGACGTCGTAATATCTTCGTCAAATCTTTATCGTGAAGAGCAAAGATTTTTAATGAGAAGCGGGTTTAGAAATAATGTTATAAGCAAAATTGTTTGTAAGCTTACAAACAATTCCTTAATTCTGGTTGATTATATTGAGCATGGAGAATTATTATACAAGACAATAAAAGAACAATGTCCGGAGAAACAGTGCTATTTTATACGCGGTGAAGTCGAAGTAGCAGAGAGAGATGAAATTAGACAGCTTATGGAGAAAAGAACTGATATTGTTGTTGTCGCCATTTCAAAAATATTTTCTACCGGTATTAATATTAAAAACCTACATTATATTGTTTTTGCATGCGGCGGAAAAGCAAAAATAAAGATAGTTCAATCGATTGGAAGAGGTCTTCGCTTGCATAAGGATAAAGATAAGCTTATAATATTCGACATCGCAGATAATTTCAAATATAGCCTAGCTCATATGGAAAAACGTCGCGCACTTTATGAAAAAGAAAAAATTAAATACTCCATCAAAAGAATTAATGAAATCTAAAAAGGTTAAGCCTTCGAAGGCTAAGCCTTCAAAAGAAGAAATAATTGAGAGCGATCCTGATCTCAAGAAAATTATTTCTAAAGGTATTGTTTTACCACCAACAGTAACACCTACAGGAAGAAAGCTTAAACCGAAAGAAAAAGTTCATTACGTAAATGGTAAGGAGTTTGAAGAGGAGATACGCGCATATTATAAGTCAGGGGTTGTAACACAAAAACTTGGAGAGAGCTTAACTAAAATTGCTAACGGGTTATCCTATGCACCAAACTTCATTAATTATTCCTACAAAGACGATATGATCGGAGATGCAATCGTTAAGATGTTCTCAGCATTGCGTAATCAAAAATTTAAACTTGATACCGGGTTTAGTCCCTTTTCATATTTTACTACTATTGCATTTCATGCTTTCATTAACCGTATTAAAAAAGAAAATAAGCATCATGAAGTATTAAATGAATATCGCGATAAAGTATATACCGATCTTATGCTTGACCCGGATATTGCATCCGGCGCGCATATATACGTTGAACCTGCAGATGATAATTACAACACTACAGAGTGAAAAATAAAAAAGAACTTATAACAAAAAGTAATAAAGTTTGTTGTATTGCTGATCTTCATATTGGCGTACATCAGAACAGTATTTTTTGGCATGAAACAGCTATTAAATGGGCCGAATGGCTTCGTGACGATCTCAATAAAAAGAAAATAAAAGACATTTTTATACTCGGAGATCTATATCACTATCGTGATGAAATTGCTGTCAATACGATTCACGTCGTAAATCAAATTCTTAATTTATGGGATGAGTTTAATATAGTTATTCTTGTTGGTAATCACGATGCTTTTTATAAGGATAGATCTGATATTAACTCACTTTCTATTCTTAATGGATGGAAAAATATACAAATTATAAGTGAGCCTGCGACATATACAATTTACGGTAAGCAATGCACATTTTTACCTTGGGGTGCAGATGTAAGAGATGTTGAGAAGTCCGATGTAATTTTTGGGCATTTAGAGATTGAGAGCTTTAAGATGAATAGCCATAAGCACTGTGATCATGGTATGAAAACCTCTGATCTTCTTGCAAAGGCAGATCTAATTATGACCGGTCATTTTCATCTAAGGGATGAAAGAAAATATGATAAAAAAACTATTTTGTATGTCGGTAATCCCTTTGAAATGGATTTTGGTGATACCGGCTCTGTTAAAGGATATTACATCTTAGATTTTAACGATCTTAGCTATTCATTTTTTGAAAATGAACTTTCACCTAAACATAAGAAATTATCGTTAACAGATCTTACTACATTTAAAACTCTTACAGCAGCTGAAGTGAGAGCAGCAGTAGGTAATAATATTATTAAACTTGTAGTTGATAAGAAAATTACAAGTGATAGTATTGATCTGCTTTTACAGAAAATATCTGCACATAAGCCTTTTAATTTATCGGTTGATTATTCGTTATATAACGATGCAATCACTGTTAATGAAGAGCAAGCTTATGACTTATCTGGTGTTGATATGAGCAAAGCAATTGAAGAGTTCGTTACCTTGCTAGACATAGAGAAAAAAGATGACGTTTCTCGTTATTGTACAGATCTTTATAAGAGGGCTAACAGTACATGAAGAATATTACTTTTAATAAAATTAGTATTAAAAACTTTTTATCTGTTGGTAATCAACCGGTTACTGTCGACTTTAAGAAAGGCCTTCATATTATTACGGGTATTAATAAGGACAAAGAAGACAGAAGAAATGGCGTCGGAAAATCTACTATTGCCGATGCTGTATATTTCGCTGTTTTTGGAGAGACGTTAAGAGATCTAAAAAAAGAGCATGTTATTAATAATGTTAATAAAAAGAACTGTGAAGTTATTTTAGATGTAACAATACAGCAGTTTGATAAAACAGAAGAAATACAAATTATTCGTACTCTTGAACCCTCAAAGTGCTTTATATACGTTGATAAGGAAGATAAGACACGAGATAGCATTTCAAATACTAACTCGTTTATTATGTCGAAGTTTAATTGTACGCCAGAGATATTTCAAAACTGTGTTATTATGACCATAAACAATACAATTCCGTTTATGGCTAAGAAAAAACAAGAGAAGAGAAAATTTATTGAAGATATTTTTAATCTTAGTATTTTTAGCGATATGTTAAATTTACTCAAAACTGACATAAGCGATCATAAAAAGCAGTTTGACATGGAAGCTATCAAGCATGATGAAATAGAAAAAAACATACTTACACATAAAAAGCAACAAGAAACTCTTTCGCAAGAGAGGGCTAGAAAAAAAGAGAAATATCTCGGTCGGCAAGAAAGTAATACAAAAGAAATAAAGGAAATTACTAAAAAACTCGAAAAATTTGAAATACCTGACGCTAACGAATTAAAAAAAGAGATAGAGGAATATAATACAAGTAATCTAAAATTAGATAAAAAAATACAAGACGCAAGGCATTCTATTAGTGAGAATCAGACACTTATAAATCAAAATAATAAAAAACTTACATCTGTTGGTACAGAAAAAGATGTTTGCCCTACATGCTTAAGATCGATTGAAGACACGGATCGTAATCATATTAAAAACGAAAAAAAGAAAATTAACGATGAGATAGAAGTACATGAAGGAAAAATTGTTGAATTAAAGAAAGAAGAGAAGCAGTTACTTGGGTTGCAGACTAAAGTCGAAACAAAAATACAGCATTTAAAAGACAGTATTAATTCTATTAAACATAAAATTACAGAAAAGCAAAACCTCGACGACCGTCTTAAACAGCTTAATCAATGGCAGATAGAGCTTGAGCAAGACTTAAAAGATTTAGAAACAGATACTAATACACACGACGCGCTTATTACTGACCAAACCAATCGATTGGATGGTGTTAAAGCAGAAATAGAGAAATTAAAAGAAAAGCTTAATACTCTGGACGTTGTAAAGTTTATAGTTTCAGAAGAAGGTGTAAAATCCTATATTGTTAAAAAGATCCTACAACTCTTTAATAGTAAGCTTGCTTATTATCTTAAAAAGATGGATGCTAACTGTATTTGTACATTTAACGAATATTTTGAAGAGGAGATTGTTGATAACAAAGGCAAACCTTGCTCCTATTTTAACTTTAGCGGCGCAGAGCGTAAGAATGTTGATCTTGCATGTCTCTTTACGTTTATGGATATTAGAAGGCTTCAAGGTGATGTATCTTTTAACTTTAGCATATATGATGAGCTCTTTGATTCGAGCCTTGATGAAAGAGGCGTAGAGCTTGTAATTAGCATATTAAAAGAGCGAGTTGAAAAATATAATGAATGTATTATGGTAATTAGTCATAGAAAAGAGAGTATTAAGGCTGCTACAGGCGATATTATTTTTCTAGAAAAAAATAACGGTATTACTCGTCGAGTTGATTATATTGAATATAGTAGTTAATATTATAATATGCATCCAAGTCCTTTTGCTTCGCCTTTTGCTTCTCCCTTTCCCTCACCATTTCCATCGCAGATAGCACCTGCATCGCCACAGCAAAGTTTACCAAGACCCCCGGAGCTTGATTTATCGCGTTGCTTAAATTACTACGCTGATTATAGCGGCTGTGGGTTCTGGAGAATGATATGGCCAGAGCATATGCTTAATGCACATCAAAAGCTCATTGTACATGGAAGTACAGTCATGTGTTTTGATCCTAATTATTATCGCGGCGTTAAGGCTGTTCGTATTCAACGCCAAGCTACAACCTCTCAATTGCAGTTTATTAAGTTCCTTAAAGAAATGAGCAGTAAAGTTGGATTTAAGTTAATTTATGAAATTGACGACTTAGTTTTTAGTGAAGATATACCTGAATATAATAAGTTTAAACCTGCATTTACTGATCCAGAGATTCGTCGAACAGCGCAAACAATCATGGAGATGTGCGATGAAATTACTGTAACTTGTGATTTCATGAAACAGTATTATATTGATAAAACAAGCAATAAAAATGTTACTGTTATTCCTAACTACCCACCAAAGTTTTGGATGGGTAATTTTTATAACGAAAGACGTATTTCTGAAAATTATGATGCCAATGATAAGCGCCCTCGTATTTTATATGCTGGTTCCGGTGCACATTTTGATGTAGACAATCGTGTTGGTCAGAATGATGACTTTGCTCATGTATGTGATGCTATTATCAAAACAAGGCACAAATATAGATGGGTGTTTTTAGGTGCATTTCCGCTCCCGCTTCATCCTTATGTTTCTAACGGCGATCTAGAGTTTCATACCTGGCAACAACTTTATTCTTACCCGGAAAAAATTTATAATCTACGTGTTAATATGTTGGTTGCTCCGCTGCAAAACAATACCTTTAACAAAGCTAAAAGCGATTTAAAGTATATTGAAGCATGTTGTTATGGCCTTCCAATTGCATGTCAAGATCTTGTTACTTACTCTGAGGCGCCAATTAAGTTCAAGACCGGTGATGAAATGATTGGTTGTATCGAAGATACTTTAGCTAAGAAAGGTAGGTATATGAACCTATCTGCTAAGTATAGAAAAGTAGCCGAAGAGAGATGGTTAGAAAACGACGACAATCTAAACAAATATGCTGAGTTATATACACATCCATTTGGCTCTAAAGAGCGTAAGCTTATTAACGCTGTAAACGGCATATAATCAATAATTAAGTTGTATAATATATAGCTTGTTATATAATACATGTTAAATGTATAGAGGAGTAGCCTATCTTCCTAAAGATCAATTAATGCGTCTTTTTACTTGGGATAAAGACGGCAAACGTATATCCTATGATACGACATTTGAGCCATATATTTACTTAGAGACAAATAATCACCCAGATTGTACCAGTATTTTTAATACAAAGCTAAAGAAAAAGAGATTTCGTAATCAGGCTGAACGCTCGCGGTATTTAAAAGATAATAAAGTAACGCGTATTTTTGAAAATATTAATGTACAGCAACAATTTCTTATCGATACATTTTGGGAGCAGAACGAGAAGCCTGAATTTACCCAGCACCCTATTCGTACGCTTTTTATTGATATCGAGACGTATAGCCCAGATGAGTTTCCAAAACCGGACGATCCTCAGCATCCTATTAATATTATAACTGTTTATGACTCTATCAGAAAGCATTTTATAACCTGGGGGTTAAAGCCATATAACAAAAAAACCGAGCAGCTTACCTACATATACTGTAAAACAGAAAAAGATCTTTTATCTAGATTTGTTAATTATATTTGCTCTGATTATCCCGATATTTTATCTGGATGGAATAGTGAATTTTTCGATATGCCCTATATCGTAAATCGTATTACGCGTATTCTAGGAGAAGATGAAGTAAAAAGATTATCGCCTGTCGGTTATATTAGACCCATTACCTTTACGGGTAAGTTCGGTAGAGAGCAAGTTCATTGGCATATTGAAGGCGTATCGTGCGTAGATTATCTCGATATTTATAAACGGTTTTGCCCCGTATTGCGAGAATCGTATAAACTCGATGCAATTGGTGAAACAGAGCTTAGTCAGAATAAAGTAGATTACGGTGATACAAATTTAGCAAGTCTAGCTGATGATAATTGGGAGCTGTTTGTTGAGTATAATATTCAGGACGTTAATTTGCTGGTAAGACTAGAAGAGAAATTACAGTATCTAGAGCTACTTCGTATGATTGCATATGCCGGTCTTACCACATTTGAGGGCGCGCTTGGTTCCCTTTCTGTTATTACCGGTCTATGTGCAATTAGAGCACGTACAAGAGGACAACGTATACCTACCTTTAATAAAAAAGATCAGCAAAACAATGAACAGAACGCCGGTGCATATGTGGGCGAACCGCAAAAAGGGTTTCAGGAAAATGTAATTTCATTTGACGCTAATAGTCTATATCCTAACGTTATGATTACTTTGAACCTATCACCCGAAACTAAGGTAGGTACGATTGTTGATAAGGATGATAAAGGCGTAACTATTCAGCATGTAAATGGCCAGTCATTTACCTTAACTAATGAAAACTTTGTTAACTTTATCAAAAAGGAGAAAATTGCAATTTCGAAAGCAAAAGTACTCTTTACGCAAAAAGAAAAAGGCATCATACCTGTTACAGTAGATCATTTTTATAAAAAACGCGTAGAAATTAAACGCGCTCTAGCTTCACTAAAGAGAAAAATATTACATATAGAGAAAGGAACCGAAGAGTATGCTAAACTTAAGCACGAGATAGATAATCTAAATATAACCCAACATACAATAAAGATTCTAATTAATACAATCTATGGCTACTTTGGTAATAAGCATAGCCCTCTTGGCGATGATGAACTCGCTGAATCGATTACACTAACCGGCCAAGCAGTCATTAAAGAATCAAACAGATTACTAGTAGAGTATGTAAAGGAAAAAGCGGGACTAACTGATGAAACATTAGCTAAAGATACACCAATTATTTATAATGATACTGACAGCTCATATATTTCTATTAAGCATATTGTCAAATATCTAGATATTAGTATGTTAGATAAGAAAGGAAAAATAACACCTGAATACTACAAACAAGTTCAAGATATCGAAGACTATCTTAATAAACATATAGTTACTTGGGGTCAACAAGCGCTTGGATCGATTGACTGCCGTTTAGTTTTTAAGCGCGAGGCTATTGCTAATGTAGGGTTATTTTTACAAAAAAAGAGATACGTATTACATGTTCTAGATGATGAAGGCATTCCGTGCGATAAGTTCAAATATACCGGCGTAGAAGTAGTGCGTACAACTATGCCAGCACCTATTAAACCGTATGTTAAAAAGATTATTGAAACAATGCTCCTATCAAAAGACCTTGCAACCACAAACAAAATTTTTAATGAAACGTATGATATTTTTAAGAAGCTTCCAATTCAAGACGTAGCTTTTGTAATGGGTATCAAAGGCTATGAAAAGTATGCTGCGCAGTGTGATGGGTTTAATACTGCCAAACATATGCCTATTCATGTAAAAGCTGCTTATTATCACAATATATTATTGGATAGATTTAATACCGGTAAAAAATACGAAAAAATATCATCTGGTGATAAGGTAAGATACTTTTATGCACAGCAGCCTAATAAATTTGGTATTTCTGTTATCGGATACAAATATGATTTTCCTAAAGAGTTTGAGAGCGTTTTTGCATTGAACTACGAACTAATGTTTGAGAAAATTATCTTTTCTGTTATTGAAAGATTTTATGAAGCTGTTAATTGGAAACTACAAACACCAGGAACACAAGTACAAACAGATTTATTTGATCTCCTTGCAGTTTAACAGTTGATTTTCTTTTTTCTTATTTTAAATTAGTTGTATGAGCAAACAAAATTTAGTTACTTTTATTGATCACATCGGAAGAACAATCCTTGCTGAACAAGTAGATTCTGACAAGACATCTCTTACAGTAAAGAACCCTGCCATTATTCATGTACAGCCCACACAACAGGGTCAACTTAATGTGCAGACTATTCCACTTTATTTCCGTGAGTTTATTGGCGATAAATCAAAGAATGAAACTGTTTGGAAGTTTAACCTCGCGACGATCGTTCTTGGTCAAGATATTGACAACGATCCTAGGCTTGTTGATCAATACAACAAGTTGTTTGCTGCCACAGTAGCTCCTACTGCAGGCAATTCCGGCGACGAAAAAGTAATTAAGTTGTTTGACGAGTAATTTTTTACTTGTTTTTAAATTTACTTCATATATACTAGATCTATGAGTAAAGATCTTAATAAAATATTCGCGTCGCTAGATAAACTTAACAGCGAGGCTTCGATGTTAAATGAAAATGCACTTAGTAAAGTTGATGAGTGGTTTGATACTGGATGCTACGCTCTTAATGCTATTCTTGGTGGCAGTTGTCGTGGTGGCGGCGTGCCTAAGGGAAGAATAACAGGGTTTTCTGGACCTAGTCAAACGGGTAAGACTTTTATCGTAAATAAGATTCTTGCTACTGCTCAGAAGAGAGGCCTCACTCCCGTTATATTTGATACTGAAATCGCTATTGATGAGAATAGTACAAAAGGTGTTGGATTGGATCCAGAAAATACAAAATATGTACCAGTAGATACCATCGATCAATGTCGTAATCAGATTAGTGCTTTTCTTGATAGCGTAATCGAAAATAATGCGAGAGGTAAGTTTATTATTAGTATTGATAGTCTTGGTAATCTTGCATCACAGAAAGAACTCGATGACGTTGCTAAGGATAAATCCGCATCAGATATGGGTCTTCGTGCAAAGTCTTTAAAGAGCATGTTCCGTACATTAACATTTAAAGCTGCAAAAGCTGGCGTGACAATTCTCTTTACGAACCATACATACGATGATCCAGCTGCAATGTTTCCAAGTCTTGTAAAGAATCAAGCTGGCGGTTCAGGGCCTGTATATATGGCTAGTATTCTTGTACAGCTAGCCAAGCGCCACGAGAAGGAAGGCGAGGGGGACTCCATGGATGCAGAAGATAAGAAGCTCGCAGAAGCTAACAAATACAGCGGTACAACACTTCGTGCATTAACTGTAAAGAATCGCTTTTTACCGCCGTTCTTAGAGACAGAAATGTATCTTTCTTTTAAGACAGGACTTAACAAGTATAGTGGGTTGCTTGGAATGGCAGCAGCAAGAGGTATCGTTGAACAAAATGGTGCAACATATACCATAGGAGTTACTAGTGGTAAGTATAAGAAGGGTGATAAACTGGGTTATGCAAAGACTTTTGCTAAAGACCCCGCTTTCTACGAGGAATTTATTATTCCAGAACTCGACAAGCGCTTAACAGAGGAATACAAATATAACTTAAATGAAGCGCCAAGCGAAGAAGCACCTATCGCGTAAAGCAGTAGTCCCTATTTCCGGGGGAATGGATAGTTCTGTACTGTTACATTTAGCTGCAAGCGAGTATGATAAAGTAATTACGGTCAACTATGACTACGGGCAGAAGCATCGTGATAAAGAAATAAACTGCGCGTCATTTCAGATTGAATCAGTTGACATGCCAGTTGATAGTCAACATATAAAATTACCGTTTTTTAAAGATATATGTCAAGTTTCTTCACTTCTTAACAACAAGGTTGCAGTAGCTAAAGCCAAGGATGTAATGGGCGACCCGCAGACGGTAAACTATGTTCCCTATAGAAACTTAATGCTGCTTAGCATTTCACTTGCAATAGCAGAAAACTATGGGGCCAGCACTGTTTTTCATGGTGCTGCACAGGCTGACAGTGTTGCAGGGTTCTGGGATGGTAGCGAAGAATTTTTGGAGCAAATTAATAATGTATCAGCTTTGAACCGCAGAAATAGAATTACTGTTCAAGCACCGTTAATTGATAAATCCAAAGAAGAAATCATTAAACTGGGTATAAAGCTTGGAGTGGATTTTAGCCAGACTTGGACTTGTTATGAGGGTGAAGAACAGGCTTGCGGTGAATGTACTGCGTGCTCTTTGAGAATAAAAGGCTTTATAGATGCGGGGTATATAGACCCTATTTCTTATAAAATAACGATACCCTGGAAAAAGTATAATTGTAAAACAATTAATCGCCGTAGCTAAAGCTACCCGGGTCACGACCGACTTTACCCGGTAACGCGCCAATATCTCTTAATGTACCGGTAACATCATCATCTTCCGGATATTCATCAACCGTTGGGGTTTCACCGGTACCTTCACCTTCTTTAGCTTGTGCCTCAGCTTGAGGCATATAACTGTTTTTGTGTTTGAGTGAATCGATGAAATCATTTATAAGCTCTTTATCCTTAGCTTTTGCTTCGTCGTAAGCTCTTGTAATAGCTTCTTTGACTTCGTTCTGAAGTTCATCCGACTCGTAAAAGTCTTTCTTACCTGAAGTTGTAATTTCATCAGGTAGTTCAACAAAAATCGGCATAAACTCTTTAATAAAACGAACAAGAGGATTTTTTACGAAAACGTTTGCTGCAGCTTGAGGAGCAGCAGGTTGTGTTGATCCCTCACCAGATACCGGCTTACCCTGTACACCGGTGTCAATAGCTTTCTTAACCTGTACGGGCGACGCAGCTGCACCACCTTCAACATCTACACGTAAAACGTTAAGTAAATTATCAATTACTCGCGCCGTATACTTGGCTGCTGTACCACCTATCTTAAGTTCGTTTTTAATTAAATTTTCTAGTTCTGTTCTAAACTTCATTTTACTACCAGGATAATAAAGTTGATATTCTTTGCCATCGATTGTATGTGCTGCAGGTTTAAAAAGCTTTGTTTTGACAGCATTAAGAATACGGTTGGCAATCTCAGTCTTTGTTTTACCCTCTTTTGCCGCAGCTGTTCCAACACCGTAACCACCTCCCGGGGCGCTTTCAATATCGCCGGTATAGTCTAAATCTCCCGGCCCATATATTGGAGCTTCACTTAATACAGGTTTCTTTGTTAAATATGCCTCGAATATGAGTTTACTATCCTTATTCATCTTGAATTATTTATTCTTTTTATTATAATAAATCAGGAGGATAATGTTATTTGCGGCATATTTGGAGCTAAAGAGTTTACGAAATACGTAAAGCTTTATAATAATAACAAGAAAAGAGGTAACTTTTCTTATGGAGGCTTATTGATTGGCAAGAGATTGCACGCTATTTTGAAGACTCCAGGCGTTACACAATTAAACAATAAGCTAATTATTGAATACGGTAAAAAGAAGAAGTATATTAATGACTTTAATTATTACTTAGGCCATACGCAAGCCCCTACTTCATCGCAACGAAAGTTTACTCCAGCAACTTCACATCCATTTCAGTATAAAGATTGGCTAATAGCTCATAACGGCGTCTTAACTAACGATAAGCAGCTTAAAGCCTTGATACCGGATAAGAAAGCTTTTAACGTTGTTGATTCATCTGTAATACCTGTACTGTTGCATATAAACGAGAAGAGTATTAAGGACGAGGTAGCAGGCATTGTTCGAACGCTTTCACAACTCAAAGGCACGTTCGGGCTCTGGATGTACAATCAAAAGAGCGGGAACATATATATTGCTCGCTCCGGTAGTACACTATATGCTGACTTTATTAATAATGAGTTTTCATCTCTACCCGAACCCGGATATGTTGCATTAGAAGAGGGGTTATTATATCTTTTAACACAAGAAGGCATTACTTCTGTTGGTAAATTTACCCCTAACTCACCATTTTTTACACCATGAAGATCGCTTTTTATTTTACAACAAAAGGAGATAATGCTGAAGAGACATTAGCTTACAAATCATTATCACGGTTGAATGATATCGATGTGTATTATGACGCTAACAACAAAGAAGGCCTGAGCGTAATGTATAATTCTATTTTAAAAGAACATTTAAATGATTTTGATTATATTGTTTTTCTCCATGATGACGTATATGTTGACGATCTCGGTGTTTGTGAAAAATTAATCAAAGCACATACTCAATTTGATATTGTTGGCCTTGCAGGCGGCGTTAACCCTACAATTAAAGCACCAGCTTTATGGCATTTAATGTGCGGAGGATTTCAAAGTAACAATTTACATGGCGCAGTTTCACACCCATGTAGCAAGGACCAAATTATGGTTACCAATTTTGGACCGACACCCGCACGCGTTGCCATATTAGATGGGTTATTTCTTTCTATAAAAACAAAAAGTGTCAAAGAGACCGGCTGGAAGTTTAATGAAAACTACAAGTTTCATCATTACGATATTGCTAGCTGTATTGATGCAAATAAAAAGAAACTAAAGCTTGGAGTTGCCCCTATCTGGGTTATGCATAATTCGCCCGGGCTATTAAGCTTTGAAGATAAAAACTTTAATGCTAGCCAAGAGAAATTTCTAAAAGAATATAGCACACATTGATAACAAGAAAAAATACTATATTATAGATTAATGGCGAAGTTAGATTTAGACTATTTTGAAACAGTAATCGCCTACAAAAGCCTTACTGACGATACGTACCTTGCTTCTATTGTTGATTACGTTAAACCACTTTATTTTAAAAACAAAGATATAAAAGCTATTTTTACCATTATTCGCGATTTTTACGAAAAAAGAAATACTAAACCGACTATTACTGAAATTAAATCCTATTTAACAACAGACGAACTAAAGACATCTCTTAAAAATGTTGTTAATCTGTTTACTGGCATAGATAAAAATCTTAATAATGATGAGCTCTCGACGAATACAGAAATATTTTTAAAAGAGAAGGCAGTATATCATACTATGATGGATGTAGTAGATGATATTAATAAAAACGAAGTCGATACATCTAAAATTTTGGATAAGTTTGAAAAGGCATGCAGTATTACCCTCGCAACTGAAATAGGTTTAGATTTATTTACTGATGTGGATCGTGTTATTGATGATTTAAACTCTACAGACAGATATATTCCCTCAAAGTGGAAATGGCTTGATGATAAAATCGGTGGAGGTTTTTTAGAATCCGGTCGTGCATTATACCTGTTTGCTGGTGAAACTAATATTGGAAAAAGTATTTTTCTTGGTAACGTTGCAATTAATATTGCTAAACAAGGCAAGACAGTACTCTTAGTCTCTCTTGAAATGCCTGAGCTTGTATATGCAAAGCGACTCTGTTCAAGTGTATCTAAGATACCCCTTGGCCAGCTTAAAGTTGAATCTCAGAATCTTAAGAGTCAAATTTCCGAGTATTGTATCGAGAATCCAAGCTCTAAAATTATTATTAAAGAGTTTCCACCTGCTACAATAACTTGCAATCATTTAAAAGCTTTTGTAAGAAAACTTACACAAAAAGGAATAAAAATTGATGCTATTGTTCTCGATTACGTTAATTTGCTCAACTCAACAATGGGCGATAGCAGTTATGAAAGAATTAAAATCTGCACTGAACAACTACGCGCATTAACGTATGACTTTAATTGCCCTATTATTTCAGCTACACAGCTCAATAGAGATGGTTATGAAATATCTGAGCCCGGTCTTAAAACTATCTCAGAAAGTATTGGGTTAGCAATGACCGGTGACGTGATATTAAGTGTATGGCAGGAAGATACTGATAAAGAGCTAGGTGTTATCAAGATGGGCTTTATGAAAAATCGATTTGGACCCAATTTCGGATTCTGCCCTATGAGAATTGATTATACTACACTTACTATTACAGAGGACGAACATATAAACGATACAGAAGGGAGTGCATCATCGATTAATACATTGACAAAATTAGCGTTGGGATAGATGGATTTACAATAAATAGTCAATAATTAGTATTGACAGTGAATACATTTGATCCATCTAAGCAAATGACAGAGTATGAGCAGACACATTTGTTCTTATCTTTTTGTTCATTTGTGACACTTACCAATACTAAGAAGCTTAATTTAGCTAATGTTTTTATTTTATTACTTAAAAAAAGAGCACTTCGAGATCTTTTTAAAGCATATTGTGACATTAAAAATGATTTTAGTGCAATTAAATTTTTCTTGCATTTTGATTCAACATTGTATAAAAGTAAATACGTTATGAAGTTTTTAAACAGTTCCAAAAAGAGTCTATTTTTATGAGTAAAAAACACCCTAATGCAGAAGTATCTTTAAATGGTAAGAAGAGTCTTGATAAAGCTTATTTTGAAAAAGCCCTTAATAAGTTTAGCAGAGAATTTTTAAAGTCAGGCGTTTTAGACGTTTTAAGACTTAAAAGGTGTCACTACAAGCCAAGTAAGATGCGTCGCGTCAAAAAAGAACTTTCCCGTAATAAGTGGAAATTCTATAATTAATGACGACATTCGAAAAGCACATTTACAACACATACTTAGCTGTTTCTAGATCGAGTAAGAACAAGCCCTTTAAGCTTCGTAAAAATTTTGAAAAAATTGACGAAGCGCAGTTTATTGCAATTAAACGCATTGCAACATTTTTAAAAAAGTTCCCTCATATTAAGATTGAGGACTATTTTAAAGCCCCTTATAGTCTCTACCCTGACGAGCCTTATTTTCCTCTTGACTATTATGCCAGTCTTAAAGCTACAAAATCCTATACCCTATTTCAGAAAAAAATTGTTAATATGGATCCTGATAGCGAAGAACAATTATCCAATATTAAACAATCACTAGTGTTTATACTAAATTTTTGCAATGAAGCTAAGGTAAGCCCTCAAAATTATATTAATCACAAAACAAATAATGAATATTCATTTATGGTTCATTTAAAAGAGCATAAAGTTAACATATATACGCTTTTAGGGTTTGAGGTATTTGAGAAAAATCTCAAGAGCAGAGATCCTGAAATAATACGGTTTATTATTGGCGACGATTTTTACAACAACATATCTACGTATAGAACAAAGCTTTATAATTCAAAAAAGGCTTTAAGACTTGTAGACCTCGGCCTTAAAAAGATTTCTAGCAAATATGCTTGATTTATTTTTATTTGAATATATCATACTTTAATATGAATACATTTACTACATCGATGTTTGAAAGCATTAAGGGTGCTTTGACAAAAAATAACGAGTCTACTTCTTCTAAAATTAAGGATTACTTGCGCACAGAGGCAGGCAATACTTATACTGTTAGACTTTTACCTAATGTTAAGGATGCTGCAAAGACATTCTTTCATTATTATTCTTATGGCTGGAATAGTCTTACGACCGGTCAGTTAGTTACCGCTGTTAGCCCGACAACTTGGAATCAGCGTGATCCTATTGCCGAGGAGCGCTACAGAGTTCTTCGCAATGGTACAGAAAAAGAAAAAGAAAAAGCTCTCGCTATTAAGCGTCGTGAAAATTGGTTGGTGAATGTATATGTTGTAAATGATCCTGTTAACTCTGAAAATAACGGTAAAGTAAAAATTGTACGTTTTGGTCGCCAGCTTCATAAGATTATTATGGACGCAATCGAAGGTGAAGAAGCTGCAGAGCTAGGCGCCCGTATCTTTGATCTTTCGCCCAAAGGCTGTAACCTTCGTATTAAGGTTGAAAAACAGGGCGATTATCCAACATACGTTTCATCGAAGTTCTCTACCCCTAAAGAAATTGAAGGTCTTGATGAAGATGGCTATAATAAGATCTATAATAGTGCATTTGATCTTGAATCTTATGTAAGTGTTAAGAGTTATGATGAGCTTAAGAATATCCTGGATGAGCATTATCATGGTACTAAGGATGTTGAAGAAGCTGTAGAAGCTGTAACGCCGAAAACGTCAGCTCCAACACCATCGGTTCAAGTAGTTGCTAAGAAGGCTGCAAAGCCAACCGAAGACGAAGATGCTTCGATTAAGGAACTGCTCAAGGACCTGTAATGGATAGTTTTAAGGAATTAACACCAGAAGAGATTAGGCTTGCTACGATCCAGTTTATGGGTCAGCACCTGACTGGTGATCTTAAAGTATTAGACCAGCACATTACTAACAAAACTACATCCTTACAAGGGTTAACTATCGACCCTTTGCGGGTTATTAACACTATACCCGGTTCACAGAACCCGGTTGCAAATGTGGTAAACGCAGGCATTAATATTGCTCAACCGCATATTAATAATATTCAACCACAGCATAACCTTAACGTTCAAACAATAGAAGCAGTAAAGAGTGATCCCAATCAATTAGAATTTGATTTTGATAGCTCACCATATTCAAAGCAAATATTTGAGCAATTAGATAGAATAGAACGTAAGCTAGATACACTTAATAGTATTTTAAAAAAAACTCCTTTAGTAGAAAAAATAGATTGATTGCTAGTATAAAGAGGTTATTATTAAAGTAATGACTCTTGTTATATCTGATAGAGATAAATTTCTAACTAATTTTATAACCCCTCTTAGTAAAGTTGCTGATAGCGCTGTTTTAAAGGTAACCAAACAAAAAATATCCTCATTAATATCTGCTTGCGATAATACTATTATTGTTAGTGCAGAATATTCTGATGATAAAATAGATGTTGAAAAAGTATTAAACGTTCCTGATCTCAAAAAACTATGCAGAGTATTAAGCTGTATTGAAACCGATTTATTTGAACTAGATATATCTGCTAACTATATTGGATTTAAATCTGATAGTGTACGTTTTAAATACCACCTATATGATGATAACATCATTACAACGCCTAAAGTGAATATCGATAAGCTTAAAGCTTTAGAATATGATGGGAGCTTTACTTTATCACACGGTTCGACAGTCAGTTTAATTAAAGGTAGTACTATTAGTACAGAATCAAATAAACTATATATTTCTGTAAAAGATAATTTTGTTACCGGTGAACTTACAGATAAGATGCGGGCTAATATAGATTCGTATGGAATCAGAATATCTGACAATTATAGCGGAGTACAGTTTAATCTACCGATACCGTTGAATTTTGAAATCTTTAGAATAATTTCTTCTATGAGATTCAAAGAGATACAAGCCAAGCTAGTAACAAAAATGGGAGTAATGCTATTTGATTTAAATCTAGAGAATACATCTTTTAAATTTGTAATCTCTGCATTAGCTAATTAATATGAGTAAAAATAAACTAAGAACACCAAGCTATTTTATTAAACGTCTACGTGACAATGGCTTTATTGTTGTCAAGTTATTTGCAATATATTCTAAATCTGATCCTAGGCAGTGGACCGTAATGGTCAACCCAACTGAAGCTTCTGTTCTTATTACGTGTTATGCTAATAAAAATAATATAGATGAAATTCTATTTGAAATAGATGATGGCGGCAAACGTGTACCTAAGAATTTCTTTATTAAAACATCGAGTATTGAAGTAATTGTAGATTATCTGCTCGGACACGGTGTTTCTAATAATACTGACTACCCGGGTAGGGATAGATATCTGTCAAAAAGACTAAATACTTATGATGAAAGACAAGAACAAGTCTAGTGGAAGCGATAAAGATCGTAGCTTTGATCCTAATGCAAATAAGGAAGTCAAAGAACTAACGCATAAAGCGCTTGTCTCTTTTTTACGCGATCAGCTTAAAAATAAGCATGAATCAAAAAAAGATTTAGACGTTTTAACAAGTCAGGTATTAGAATTTTTAAACAGCTTTGTTCTTCTCGGATATAATTTCGACGGTGAGCCTATAACAATTATTTCTGCCCATAACCAGCAAGAAGCCGATTCACTCGGAACTTTAATTAATAAATTTCTTTTTAACCAGAATAGCTCTGGAGATTAATAATTTTTAATATAAAATATTTTCGTGGTTAATGTCTTTATACTCGGCAAAGGTTTTGTAGGTACTCATATATACAATAGTTTTTCGAATGAAAATAATTTTCATCTCAATATTGTCAGTCTTAAGGAAGTAAATTATTTTGATGAGATAGCTTTAAAGAGGTATATACGCGAATCGCACCATGATAATGTTAATGATATTGTTATTATCAATTGCTCCGGTTATACGGGTCGTCCGAACGTCGATGCATGTGAATCAAATAAAGAAATTTGTCTTGATTATAATACCAAGCTTCCGGTCTTTTTAAGCAATTTTTGCGACAAATACAACTATTGGCTGATTAATATTTCTAGCGGCTGTATTTTTACAGGTTATGAAAAAGACTTCACAGAGCTTGATATTCCAAATTTTGGAATGTTTAACCCTATAAGCAGCTTCTATTCAAAGACAAAACACCTGGCAGAAGCTTTAATTAATAAAAACGCTGCATCTACATTTCGTATACGCATGCCTTTTTGTGCTTATAATTCTGAAAGAAACTATATTAATAAAATTATTAATTATGATAATTTAGTTTGTTATAAAAATAGCATGACGTCAATTGATGATCTGTGTACTTTTACAAAAGAATTCTTAATGCATCGCTTTTATAAAAACTATCCGGGGATTTATAACGTCGTCAATGAAGGTTTACTCGATGGTAAGGATGTTGTAGAGCTTCTTTCGAAATATAACATTATTAACCCTAATTGGAAATTCGTAGATATTGAGTCGCTCTCTCTTAAAGCTAATCGTTCTAATTGCGTGCTTTCTACTGATAAAATAAAGAGCTTAGGTCTAGCATTACCCGATTCATGTGTATCAATGGAAAGCTGCATAAAGCAGTTAAGTGTATGATCTTTAAAGTATCTAAAGAACACCCACAACAAAGATATATTTACGCGGTTACAAAAGGGGCTTATTTAGGCGAACTTCTCGTCTTTATGACATTAGAGAATGATAGCTTAAGTTTTTTATCATTACCTGATATGAAGATACGTGAAATTCCTCATGACAAATTTGACTACGGGTTAAAAGAAGGTATTGTTGATATTGTCGAAAAACTACCTAAAGATGTTTATGAAACATGTTGTGTGCAATATAAAAAAAATAAAAGTTTGCTTTCTCAGACACCTTAATAAATAGTTATATGAAATTAACTATTGAAACAGTTCTAAGACTCGATACAAGGGAAACCGATGCCTTTACAGTTGGTATTGAAACAGCTGAAATTGTAAAGATTGCTAATGCATCAGGCCCTGCAGCAGCTAATAACGCTATTGATGGCTTTGTATCAAAATATACAGAACAGTTAAAAGCTAAGCTCGCTAAAACATTAAATAAATAATATGGATATTATTGAGCCGAAGATAATTGTCTCGCCTATTAGTGGTCAACCTGTAAAGCCGAGATTAAAGACATATATTCGCGAAGGTAAAGAAATAGTTGAAGCAGAGTATATTGACCCCGCTTCAGGTGCTTTTATTCGCAAGGGTGTTGTTTCTGTTAGAGATATTGAAAAAAAATAAGCTTGTAATTACAGGTAATTCCTTTAATATTATTCTGTGCTAATACCGCAAGAATATACTATACAAAAATTCTATCAGTACGCTGGTACGCCAAAATTTAAAAGATTTAGTAACACGTATATCGCCGGCTGTCCTATATGTCATGAAGGTAAGTCTTGGGGTAAAAAACGTAGATGTATTTATATAGTTGATAAGAACGCTATATGCTGTCATAACTGTGGGTGGTATAGCGATGCAACAAAATGGATACAAGAGGTTTCTGGCCTTACATTCAACGAAATCATTCAAGAGGCTCAAAACTATGATGTTATACCAGTAGACGTGCTTAGTGCAGACGAGATACCAAAACCTAAACGTCAGGTTGAACCTCTCCCCACTGATTCAATTAATTTGTTTGATGCGAATCAGATTGAATACTTTAAAGACAATAAGATTGTTAACGATGCACTGGAACTAATAAGAAAGCGTAAAATAGATGCCGCTGTTAATCGACCAGAAGCTATCTACGTTTCATTAAAAGACAAGACGCACAAGAATAGAATTATTATACCTTTTTATAGCGAGGATAACGAAGTTATATTCTATCAGTCCCGGGTAATTTATAAGGAAGATATGAAGTTTTATCCGAAATATTTGAGTAAAATAAACGGTGAAAAATCACTTTATAATATTAATAAAATATCTGCAGATTTAGATTTTATATTCATTTTTGAAGGCCCTATTGATGCGTTTTTTGTAAAGAATGGTACAGCTGTTGCAGGTATTCAGGAGAACAGTAATACCAACTTTACATTGCTACAAGAAGCACAGTTAGCATCATTTAAGTTTCATAAAAAGATTTGGGTGTTAGATAATCAATGGCTTGACGATGCAGGTAGAAAAAAAACGCAAAAGCTTATTGAGAGCGGTGAAACAGTTTTTATATGGCCTGAAACTTTTTCTAAATCTTACAAAGATATTAATGAAATGTGTGAAGCAAAAAATCTAAGCGAAATTGAGCCTTCGTTTTTTGTTGATAATGCTTTTACAGGCTTAAAAGCCCGACTAGTAATGTCTTCTATTACTCGTTAGCAGAAATTAAATAGCCTTTAAGTGATTCGCTGAGCGAACTTAATTCAGCAGCAAGACGTGCAATTTTTTTCTTTTCACTTCTTGCAATATCCTCGAACGTAGAGTCACAAGGTGCAGCATGTAATTGAACTTGCATTGAACTTGCATCAGTACCATTTAAAAATGTAATAAATTGATCTATTTGTCCAATCCATTCTTTAAGCTTTGTTGTCTGTTCACCTTTAACATGATCTACAAGTTCTTGTCTTTTTCCTTCAACATCAAAATCTTCAGGTTTTGCAGTATTTAATGACTGTGCCATCGCTTCTTTATCAGTTTGAGGTGCATTAGAAGCAGCAGGCGTCGGTTCAACATCATCATTAGCTTCTAAAACTATGCCAAATTTACGTTCGAATAGACTCATAATATTATTTATTGAAATAGATTAAATATTTTAGTGAAACGAAAGCTTTTATTTGAAGAGGTTTTAAACTACAATAAATGGACTTCAGGTATTGCTTCAAGAGAGCTTGCAACTCAAAGAGTTACTTTAAAAGATTTATTTGATAAGTCGGTAGATCAAGATCCCAATAGTGCTAAAGCAGATAAGCCCCTACCTTATCCATTGCCTAACGTTATCGGCCAGCTTGGTGATCTATATATTAATGCCTGCAACGCACGCATGCTTTTCAAAGCGTCACTTAATAATCCTGTTGTCCAGGAAAATGATGCGGCAAAAGAGCAAGTCATGTCTGTCATTGAAAAGCTTTCCAATATTATTGTTGAGTTAAAAAAAATATTTTACGCTACTGAGAAACCGGTTGCAAAAAAATAAGAAGTCATTATAATATTATAATGTTTAAAAAGTTAGCGCTACAGCTATTAGCTTTAATATCCGTTTCACTTTTTTGCGGATTTATTTTTAATACTATACATTTAAATTTTTTCGTTGGTATTTTTATTGGTGCTAGCGCACAAATATTAGGGTTTTATTTATATTCAAACTTACTCAACCTTTACATTATAATAAAAGCTAAAAAGCTTGAGGTTGAAAAATTGCGAGAAATGTCTTTTCAGAGTATTGAAGTCATGTGCCCCTGCTTTAAGCAAGTTACCGATATTGTACCTTTTAGATTCAATACTGCGAATTATTATAAATGCCGGGAATGTAGCAAGACTATAAGCGTGCATACCACAACAGAAACAGCAGTTGTAACTGAGCCCGTAATCGCAACTAACATTGAGCCCGCTTTACTGGAGAAAATTAAAAATGCAGCTTCCTGAAAGTATTGATAAATTAACGACAGATATATCTGCAAGCGCATTAACACCTAAAATACAGACACCACCGTTAGTACTAGATGATCTTGTTCTTTTAGTTAGACGAGCACTCACCACAAAAGAACTTACAGATTTTGAATTTGGTTTAGCGTATTTTAATTCAGACGTTAAATCCGATAGACAAATTATTAAAAATTATATAAAGATGCTTTGTGAGGCCTATATAAAATCTCTTAAAGAAAGTAGCGTTAATGAGGAATATAAAGACGGTATTAATACAGGGTTGAAGCAAACTATTGACGCAGTGCAGCAAGGGTTCGACGCGCTCTATAGCGTTATAATTAATTTAAATGAACAAAAGAATCTTCTTGACCCTAAACAGATTTCCTTGATAATACTTGGATATGCAATTGGAACCATTAAAAAAATATATAACTGTTGAAACAAAAACAAAAAAACATAAGCTAAAAGTAGAAGAATATACTCGTTGGCTTTGTTTAATTGAAGCACTTGATTATATTACGAAAAAAGCTTCGCAGTTTAAAGTTGATTTGCAGGGTAAAGATGTCGATTGGGTTAAGCCGCTAGCATTTCAAAAATATATTACAGAGCGATATGAATCAATGATTGATGAAGTCGGTAATCATGAAAATGTACGTATCCCCGTAATAGTAAAACCTGACACATGCACTACATCGTCGGAACTCGTTTCGCAGTAACGCCTGGTATTAAGTTTGCTCGCGGCGTTCGCGACAAACAATTTGTACCTGGTGTTACATATGCTTTACTAAACATAAATAAAGTAGAAGAGCAATATAATTATAAGTTTAAAGGGTCTAACGGCGTTGTTATTGATGTTTTGTTTTTAAGCTGCAACGAAGGTGATCAATTTATTGCTAAATATCGTAACGAAAAGCTACCTGCTTCAAAAGCTGAATTAGACGAATTTTTTAGATTAGATTAATACCCACCATATACATTTGAATAATCTGTATCAGAGTTGAAGACAGCTTTTGATGCTACATCAACAGAATATGTATAAGGCTTATCAGCACCTGAAGCAGCAGGGTTTTTAGTGTCATCGAATATTTGTTGATTCTGAGCTTCCGGTGTAACGCCCGGTTCAAAAGAATATTCAAAACGTTTTGCTTTAATCAACCAAACATAATGACCGGCTAATGGATTAATCTGTGCAATATCTTGATCTAATCGTTGTGTAATTTCGTATATATTACCATTTCTACCACCTGGTCTATCACTACCATACTCCGTTAACTGAAATAGATCACCTGATTTAGGTTCTGCACCAAAGCCAAACGTATCATAGAACGCGCTTATATGAATAAACGCTGTTACTTCATCATCTGATACTAATCCAAACTTACTTAGCATTAAGGCATTCTCGTTTAAATTCATGGCGATGACAATATACTGAGGTGGCGAATATGCTTGTGTAGGATGCTCACCGTATAGCATATCTGCACTTAACGTTGTTGTATTATTAACAATATACCCTACTTTTTGACCATAAAGATTTATCTGTTCTCTCCAATAGTTAGAGATTGTGTTTCGTTCACATGCATTGTTCTCCTTGTCTGTATATCTAAAGCAATTTTCCTCGTAAAAGAAAGGATATATTTTAGGTTCTGGATTACCTGTATAATAATCTTTACTTTCCATATTATTTCTCTAAGATAGCCTTATATAGTATTGGATCAAACTTTATAGTAATGCCTGTATTACCAAGCTTTTTAGGCGCTTGCTGATCAAAATTAAGATTAAACTCCTTTTCAATCTCTGCAATATCCTGTACATTTAAAACTATTCTACCTGATGGTTTGTTTAATAGGCTTTCTACTTTCTGATTTTTCTTTATTGTTCTGTGCATGTGTGGTACAAATCTACCAGGATGCTTGGAATGCGAACTTACATCTCTACCTATAGGATTCATATGACGCTTCTTCATTCCTATGTCAGTGTTTTCAATATAATATTTCTTAAACGTCATATAGATATTTAAGCAAAAAAAAGGGCCTAATTTGACTTAGGCCCTAATTTTTACTATTTTTGATTAGTTAGTTTATTTTAAACCAGCGAGATACGAACCAACCTTCGATGTCTTGCTGCTAACTACGTTAGCTTTGCCCTTAGGCGATGTTGAGGCACCACCCTTTACACCGCTTCCTACTAGAGCATGGCCTTTTTCACCATCATTACCACATTTGTCAGTGACTTTACCATCACCAGCACCGTGTGATACTAAACTCTTTGTTACATCACCGACCTTATTATCCTTCTTCTGAAGGCCTTGACCGGCTGAGGCAGGAACTTCCTTAAGTTCAGTAGCTTCTTTTGCTACTTCTTCTTCTTCCTTATCCTCTTCTTTTTCTTCGTTATCTTCATCAGCACCTTCAGCAGCGGCCATTTCGCTATCTTCAGCACCGGCTTCTTCACCCGTTTCTTCTCCGGATGTTTCTTCACCACCGATTACAGTGGCGAGAAGTTCATGAAGCTTAACAGCTAAATCATGCGGAAGAGTTAATGTTACTTCTTCCTTTGTTTCACCTTCTCCAGCGTCAACTGAAGGCAAACCGAGGGCAGCGGCATCTGTGGTGTCGGTGTCAACGGCTTGATCGGACATTACATCCTCATACAATTTGTCAAAAATAGATTTGCTCATACAATTATTTATTGTTTGTACTTCTGTTTTTTCATAGTTTTGTGAGAATTTCTTAGGTTCAAAGAAATTTTCTTTTTTCTCTGTCTTAGGATCAATAAGATCTTTCTTAAAGCCGTCAGCGTTTTCCGGGCCAGAATCTTTTTGGACGAACGCTTTTTTATCAGCAGTAGCTTCAACAGGCTTTTTATCTTCAGCCTTCTTAAAAGTACCCTTAGGGGGGAATACTGATTTCTTTTCTTCGATGACACTCTTTTCATAGAAGTCACCCATTTCTACTAGCGTTCTAGTCTGGTTCATATTAAGTATTTAATAGATATATGCCTAAAAAACCAGAAAATAAGTTTTATTTAGGGAATGAGAATTTACCTACCTCAGAGGCTGTCTTTGATTATTCTGAACACCCTGAATGGGTAGAGGATATAGCTAAATCGAGAAAGAATGTCTTATACTTTGCAGAGAACTTTTTCTTTATTACTAATCTTGATGAAGGTAAGATGAAAATTAAGCTTCACAGTTATCAAAAGCGTATTTTAAGAAGTCTCAGAGATAGTAGATTTGTTTGCCTATTAGCATCAAGACAAGTGGGCAAAACCACATTGATGACCATATATGCATTGTGGATTGCATGTTTCTTTGAGGACCAACGCATTTTGGTTGTGGCAAACAAAGAACAAACAGCCATCAACATTTTCAAGAGAATACGCATGGCTTATGAGAAGCTGCCCAACTACCTCAAACCAGGAGCAGTAGAATATGGCAAAACTGCCATGTCACTTGGCAATGGAAGCAGCATTGGCATATCCACCACCAGCAGTGATGCCGGCCGAGGTGACAGCTGCAATGTGCTCATTTTGGACGAGTTGGCTTTCATTGACAATCATCTGGTGGAGCAATTCTGGAGCTCTGTGTACCCCATCATATCATCCTCTAAGAAGTCCAAAATATTTGTGGCGTCAACGCCAAACGGTACAGGAAATCTTTTTCACGAACTTTACTCCGGTGCTATTGATGGTAAGAATGATTGGAAAGCGGAAAAAGTTGATTGGTGGGAATTTCCTGGTCGTGATGAAGCGTGGAAAGAAAAAACAATTCGTACTTTAGGTAGTAGAGAAGTTTTTGATCAAGAGTTTGGAAATGTTTTCCTACAGACCGGTGAAAGTGCGCTAGACGAAAAGCTGTTTGAAGAGATGAAAGGTGAATGCACAGAACCAAAATTTGTTTTTAATGAAGGCAAATATCTGATGTGGGACGAACCGAATAAAGAAAAAATTTATGTTGCAGGTGTTGATATAAGTGAAGGTGTTGGTGAGGCTGCTAGCGTTGTACAAATACTAGATATCACTGATCTAAGAGAAATTAAGCAAGTTGCCATCTATCACGATAGAACAATTAGCCCATACAACTTTACAACCAAGTTACATGAAATATTACAGCATTGGGGATCGCCTCTTGCTATGATTGAAAGAAATAATTGCGGTGCGCAAGTCGTTGACCAACTTAAAAATACTTTAAATTATGAAAATATTGTTTCTTACGGGATAAAAGCTGGCCCTGTTAATTTTAATAAAATTGGCGTACAAGCCCATACTAACACAAAATATAAAGGTGTTATGAATATGCGCTACTGGATGGGAGAATTAAAAGTTTTAAAAATTAGAGATCTTAAGACATTAAATGAGCTAAAAGGATTTGTACGTTATCCTAACGGCACCTGGGCAGCTAAACCTGGAGCAGATAATTGGGATGACCGGGTAATGAGCTTAATGTGGGCATTAATGATTTTAGAAAATGATCTCGTTGAGAAGTATTTTGAAATAGCAGAATACGATGCAAATAAAAAGCCACAAAGAATTAAATCACTTGACTTTGGTATAAAATATTTTATAAACCCTGCGTCAATCTACAGTAACGAAAAAGATGGAGGCATGGGTACACCGCCTCTTCCCATTGTTATGCAAGGTGATAATAGTAATGATTTTAACGAAATTACCGATTTAGAGTCACAGGGTTGGACAAGGCTTTAATAAATAACTATATGGCCACACCTACTAATTTTTTACAGAGTCCTTTTAATAAAGCGCGTAAAGATAAATTTTTACTCGTATTAAATTTTCCTGACGGTCTTAAAGAAATATTTTCTAAGCTCGATCGCGCTAATAGAAATATTATTCCTGACTCTTTACAGTTCTCTGTTTACGGTGTTGTTGTACCAGATATGGAAGTTTCGCATTTAGATGTACGATACGGTGGCCAAACATTAGCCGCTTCAAGCCAATCAAGAAAACCGTATCCACCTATAACTGTAAATTTTGATGTTGACAACAGATTTAATAATTACTGGGTCATATATAAATGGTTAAATATTTTAAACGACGTTAAACTAAACATCTTTAATGCCGACAATTTAGTGCCCCCTCCAGGTAGTAATAATAGCGCTAATTTTGTATATGCTGCTAACCTTTCTATATTTGCTCTAGATGAATACGACAAAAGAACAGTAGAGTTTAAGTACTTAAATGCATTTCCTACAACCCTTGGCGGTGTTAACTTTAATCACCGTGATTCCGGTGAAGTTGAATCTTTTGTAACATTTTCCTATTCACAATTAGTAATCTCATTAGTTGAAGATGTAGATATACTATAAAAAAACAAAAAAACCAAAAAGTTTTATCCGAAAAAACATAAATACTTTATATGGCACGTACAATTCAAAGCCCCGGAGTCGAGATTAATGAAGTAGATTTATCCTTGAGAGGTACAGGAACCCCAGCAACCACAGTATTTATACCTGGATTCGCTTCTAAAGGACCTTCTTCTGAACCTATCACAGTAACATCGCTTTCTGAATTTGAACAAATTTTTGGTATACCTACTAATGGAGCAGAGAGATATTTTTACCATTCTGTCAAAGCAGCTCTACAATCTTCTGCTAGCGTAATAGTTTATAGACTACCTTATGGTGAAGGTCTCGGCGTTGATACAAGTAATGAATATAGTGCATTAGTATATCCTGTACAAGCTTATAGCCATGGTGCACTAACTACAGATCTAACCGGTGACGATAGTACATATTTCTTTGGTGAACCGACACACATTCAACTTTCACAGACTGAATATCTTTCAATATTGAAGGGCGATGGATTTACTTGGGCCGATGATACATACGGCACAACGACCTTTGATAATGTTGCTTCATTAAGCGCTGCTGGTTTAATTGTTCTTAACAAAGCACAATCAACAATAAACAGCAAGTTCGAAGGTACATATATTGGAATTATTGATAATACAAATCTCAACCCTGCAACACCATTTAATGATGTTAACAGTGTTTATTCAATCAACAATAATTCAACATCAATTTTTGGAACTGATTATGTAAGAATTCCTGATGTAAGATTAAATTTTACACTTTCAGCTGATGCAACAGGGCTACAGGGAAGTGTTTCTGAAGTACTTGAAAATATACCTACATTTGATATTTCATCTAATCAATTTGATGATACTGCCACAATCGGTGTTTTTAAACTTCGCCAGTCGGTCTTTTCGCCTGATACAATCGCTCTCGATTACCTCTTACAAGATGGTTATACAGCTTCATTTGATGCTAATAGGCAAATTAACAGTATAAACGGTGGCCCCGCTATTAGCTTTTTTATGGAAATTGTTGACCGTCCATCGCTTAATATTACAACCATAATTAATCCTAATATTTCAAACAAGAATAAGACAACATGGCTTAATCTTTCCGGTGTACCGACAAAGAAAGTTCGTTTCTTAACACAAGCGCTTGCAACCCCACTCGCTGGCGAATCTGATGCTGAATACACTGCTCGTGTTGGTGCACCGCAGTTCGATGTTTCATCCGCTCTTTTTGATCTTGGATCTACCGCTTCACTCTTCCCCATTGGTGTATATGACAACCAAGATCTCGCTACAAAAATTATTGGCAATGTTCCAGGTAAAGTTAATCGCGCTGCAGAAAAGCTTAATAACGTAGATCTCTATCCGATTAATATTACCTGTGAAGCTGGTCTCGGTACAATCTATATTAATTCATTCAATCTTGCAACATATGGTTACTTTGATGATACAGTTCCGTATGACGCAGCTGTTGAAGCACTTTCTATTCAGAATTCTTCAAGCGTATCAACACCAGCTGCACAATACGCTGCAGTTGCTAACGCGTTTTTAAATCTCGCGCAAACACGCAAAGATCATATCTTTCTCGCCGATCCTTTTACAAACATATTTGTACAAGGTGCGAATATTAAAGTTTTAGATATACCAACAAACACATTCTCAGATAATGTATACTGGCCGTTAAAGAATCAGTTTGCCGGTATTGATACTAGTTATGCTTGTACGTTTGCAAACTGCGGCAAAGTAGCTGATATTGCTTCAAATCAGCAAGTATGGGTTCCTTTCTCGGGATTTGCTGCAGGCGCAATGGCAAATACAGATTCTTCATTCCAACCTTGGTATGCACCAGCCGGCTTTACACGCGGTGTGATAACAGGTCTTGTTGATATTGCAATTTATCCGAAACAGAAGCAACGCGATAACCTCTATAAGATTAATTTAAACCCGGTAACGTTCTTTCCATCAGAAGGGTTTGTAATCTTCGGTCAAAAGACTCTACAGAAGAAGCCAAGTGCGTTTGACCGTATTAACGTTCGCCGTCTGTTCTTAAATCTCGAGACAGCAACAAGAGATACCGTAAAATATTTCGTATTTGAGCCTAATACACTCTTTACAAGAACACAGGTTCTAAATAGCTTAACACCGATATTTGATAATGCTAAGAATACGCAAGGGATATACGATTATCTTCTCATTTGCGATGAGCGCAATAATCCACCTTCTGTAATCGACGACAATACAATTGTTGTAGATATCTATATTAAACCTGTAAGATCAGCAGAATACATCCTCTGTAATTTCTATGCGACAAGAACTGGTACAAACTTCCAGGAGATTGTATCGTAATAGATAAATAATTTTATGGCAGACGTTAATCAACTCATTACAGACTTTTACACAGCAGCAACTACACGTGAGTTCGCACGTGATTTTAACTTCCGTGTATTGAATATTAATACCGGTGGAGCGAGCACAGTAACATTTGATAATAACGATCTTATCTATGTTAAGACGGCTTCCTTACCTGCTCGTTCAATTACCAATGTTGCTGTGCCGTATATGGGATTAAATTTTAACCTACCTGGTAATGTTACGTATCCTAACAGTGAAGCTTATGAATTAACATTCTATACTGATGCTAATTCACAGATTCGTCAAAAGTTTGAACAGTGGTCATCAGATATCTTTAATGATTCAAACTCAACTGGTAATTATTTCGCCCCGAAGCAGACCGCTGTAATGGATCTTGTACAGCTTGATAACCAAATGAACAAGACCGCACAGTATCAACTTGTTGGTGTTTCTGTACGCAATGTCGGTCCTTTAAATTATCTAATTGCTGAAGGTGTTGGAAATACTGTTGAATTTACTGCTACTCTCTCCTATCATTACTGGAGAAAAACCTCGTAATTGGTAAATTTGTCCTAAATAATTAGGTGGACAATCCATTAACAGACGCGCTCAATGGTCTAGGTAATAATTTTCAAGGCCTTGTAACCGGTACAAACCCGTTATTCGCCCCTCAAGTCACTAATCTTTTTGGGTTTAATATACCCGGTGTTCCTATTATTAGCGTAAGAGATTATTTTCTTACACAAATGGAATCATGGTTTACAGCGATTCCTAATACCACACAATGGATTGTTGTTATAGATAGATATCCTCCGGCATTGCGTACAAGTATAATTCAAGGACTAGAAAGAACTGACGGTGGTAAAAAGGGGTACGACATCAGTACTGCCGTTAATATACTTAAAAGCTACCCTTTGCAAAAAGTAATAGGCTGTTTATTCGCACATGAAGTTACAGTCCCTGCAGAAGAATATACCCCGGGATCTGCTTCAGTAAATAACAATGCAGGCTTTTTACCAGGTATTTTAGGCGGTCCAAGAAATCCCGATTATAATACATTAGTTGTCGATTTTCGCGAAACTAATACTTCTTTTGTTGACTTTGTAATTAGACCTTGGGTAATCTTAGGAGCACATTTTGGTATGGCAGCACGCCCGGGAGATCGCCCTGGTCAAAAAGATCTTAAAAATATGAAAGTTAATATGACTTTACTGCAATATACTAAAACGTATCAAGGTATATCGATGGTACCTAGAAAAGTTTATACATTCTATAACTGCACTCCTTATCAAATTTCTGAGCAATCAATGGATTATGCAGAGGATAAATTGCCTACATACACTACACGGTGGACATATTCGAATTACGCAGTAGAAAACAATCTTTACTTGCCTATTGGTGATTTGGTTAATAGAATATCTAACGGATCGATACCCCGAGTCACGAGTTTTCAAAACGGACTTGGCTATATCAATCCGTACGGATTTTTATAATGTCATTTTATTTAAATTTTCATTCCCCAACATTAGATAAAGACTTAAGAGTCAAAGAACTCACATTTAAGCAGTATCGTGTACTAAATAAATTTTTGTTAAACAACAACAACTTTCATATTTCTGAATGCTTTGAAGAAATCGTAAAAGAATGTTTAATAGAAAAAGAATATTATGATAAACTTACAAACTTTGACAAATTTTGTATGCTTTATTTACTTCGCTGTATATTTGTATCACCAGAAATAGAATTAAAAGAAAGTACATCGGTAACTAAAATACCTTTAGTGCCTTTTTTAAATAAATGCCTCGATTTTAAAACAGAATTTATAAGTGAGCATGTTATTGACACTTTAAAAATACAAATCACTCTACCCAAAGCACTTTACTTTGAAAACCTTTTAGATGCTTATTACAGCTCAATAGATAAAGTGTTTGTTAGCGACGAAGAAATTGACATTTTTTCTGCTACATCAGAAGAGAGGCAGAAAATTATTGAACAGCTTCCTGCAGAAGTAACGAGCCGTATTGATAAGTTTAGTAAAGATAATATAAAGGCGTTTAAAGACCTTGTTTTAAAAGTAGGTTTAAAAGACTCTGATAAAATTGAGATATCTCCCTACAATACAACGTTATTCGAGATTCTAAAAGCTCTTTTTTCAGCTAATTTAAAAAATATATATGAAATGCAGTATCTATTAGTGAGCAAAATGTTTTTTACATGTGAGGCTATAGACAATAATACACTGACAGAGAATATTGTACTTTGCAAAATATATGAAGCAGAGCTTGCCAAAATGCAAGAAGAACAATCCAAAGCGGTTGCTAACCCTATGGGGCTAAATAAATAGCATTATGGAGAAGTTTACTAGTGCGTTAAATACGCTTGACAGTTTATCTAAAAGTTTTGAAATTTTTGTTCCTTCTTTAAACCGAAAGGTAAAATTTAAAGGACTAAATACAAAGCAGCAAAAAGATGCGGTAAAAAGCGCTTTAGAGAAAGCGACTGCTGGTGTTTCGTTTTCGCTTCTTTTAAATTCTATTTTACGTGAAAATATTCAAGAGCCTGCTGATTTACTTTTATCTGATCGTAGTTATATAGCTGTATGTTTAAGAGTGCTTTCACTTTCATCAACATATAAAAAAGAAGATGAAATTATTAATTTAGATTTTGTACTTAATAACAACTTACCGCTACCTACAGAGCTTAAGACAACAGAAATTACAGTAGATAATATTAAGATTACTGCTGCAATTCCTTCGTTAAACCGCGATAATTCAATTAATATCGAATCTAAAAAGAAACTTGCACCTCTTCCAGATAACGACGACCTACCCAAAGAAGCTGTTGGTGAATTGTATATTAATGAGCTTACAAAATACATTGATAAAGTAGACATTAATAACAGTGGTAATGTTGTTAGCATTGCATTTGATGAGCTTAATCTTGCGCAAAAGACGCAACTTGTCGAAAAGCTTCCGCTTACCATTAATACTAAACTTATTGAGTTTATTAATAGCGCTAAACTGTTCGAAAAAGGATACTTTACAGATAATGGTAAAGAGGTAGATATTAATATTGATCCCTCTCTTTTTACTGTCTAAACAGTAAAAAATCTTTAAATATTATTAATGAATGAAGCTACTCTCGATAGCAATATACTAGGTATTAATGAAAAATTAGCTAGTATTATGGGCCTTCTGTCCGAAGGTAAACCATCCGGTAAAGAAGGGTTAATGAGTAAGATTACAGATCTTTTTACAGATGATAAACGTGAAAAAGATAGAACAAGAAGACTAAAACAAAAAGAAAAGCTGTATCAAGCCGCGCCAGTAGTTATAGATAATATTTCTCTTGAGGGCAAGAAAGCGATACAAAAGCTACTAAGTGGTACTGCTTCAATGCAATTGCCTGATAAAAAGGAAGATCCGAAAAGGAGTTATTGGAAGATATTAGGATTAATACTAGCCGGTTTAATTTCAGGATTTATAAAATTTGTAGGTGGATATATAGCTAATTTTAAGAAAGCTATTGAGGGTTTATGGAGAGTAATATCCGGTCTTTTCAAAGAGGACGGGCTTCTTACAAGAACATGGAAAGCGCTTAAAAATTTATTTACAGAAGAAGGTATATTTGGTAAAGCTTGGAAATGGCTGAAAGGTCTATTTGCAGAAGACGGGGTTATTGGTAGAGTTATTGCTCGGGTACGAGGGTTATTTTCAGAAGAGAGTTTTTTAGGTAGAGCTATCAAGGGATTAGAAGAATTTTTTTCCAGCGAAGGACCAGTTAGTAAGTTATGGCAAAAGCTTAAAGCACCATTTACAGAAGAAGGGGTAATAGGAAAGTTTTTTAAAGATATTGCAACTCTATTTTCTGAAGAAGGGTTTATTGGTAGAACATGGAATTCATTTAAAGCGTTATTTACCGAAGAAGGGGTAATAGGAAAAATATTTAACAGCATACGAGCTGCATTTCAGGATGAAGGTATTATAGGACGCGTTCTTGAGATTGTAGGTACTTTAAGAACAACTATGTTTAGCTGGATTGCTAAAGTATTTGAAGCTTTTAGACCACTTTTAAAAATTGTTGAAACAGCCTACACGCTGCTTACAAAAAGTTTTATTTTTAGATTAGCAGAAAAAGCTTTTTTTTGGTTAGGTATTATTCTAGACGTAGGTGTTAATTTATTTCAATCTATAATGGAAGAGGGCGCTACTATAAAAGGGTTTGTTGATGGTATTTTAGGAGGACTTTTAAGCTTTGTAACATTTGGTATAATGACATGGAAAGACGTCAAGGAATACACAGACAAAATTGTGGAAGCATGGAATTCCGGTAGAATAATTGAAGCTATTCTAAGAGGCCTTCTTGCATTGCCTGAGATGCTTGGTGATGCTCTTGGAATCGCTATTGGTAAATTTATAGGTTTATTCAGTGAAAGTTGGGGTAAAGCAGTACAAGACTTTTTTAGAGAGAATTCACTTACAGATACTATTGCAGAGCTATGGACGTTTATTTGGGACGCTGTAAAAAATCTTTTTAAAAGAGTTTTCGGTAAAAGCGATACAGAAGTTGATAAGCTTGCAGATACAAATACAAGAAAAACTGCTGTTAAGCCGGTAGCTGACTTTATTGACGATAATAATAGAACTTTAATTTCTCGTGGCCAAGCATTTTCGTTTGATAAACAAGATCAAATAATGGCATTTAAGAGCGGTGGTCCTATTGATAATATTTTACAGAATCGCGATGAACATACTGGTGATTCTATTAAACAGCTTACAGTTACTGTACAAGAACTTAATAAAGGATTACAACAATACTTTAAGGCTGCAGCTGCATTACAATCAAATGAAATAAAAATTATGGGCGAAAACGTTAACTTACTAAAGGATATACGTGATAAGAAAACAAGCTCAAACGTAGTAGTACAGAATACAGCAAACAATACATCATTTGGCGATCGACCCTCTTCAAACTACGACTATAGAAGAGAGCTTACAGATAGGGTTACCTTTTAATTAAGTATTCTTATGAATCACGTATTTTCTATTTCTCAAGCTAGAGATTTTGGCAATACTGTACGAAATAGTTCTATTGATGTAGAGCCGCCTAAACTCGTTGCACCTAACGCTTCTGCAGGTGGAGCCGGGATTCTCGGTGGTAGTAGTAACGGCGGCGGTGGAATTGTAGATGTTGTTAATAATTTTTACTGGACATATTCTAAATTAAGGGATTCACGAGCTGAAACACCGAGAATTATTTTAAAAGAGAAGCGCTTAAAAGCAAACGCTCTTATTTCACAGTTAAAATATTCATTTGGTATAGCTAAAAGTAATATTACCGCTGCTTTTGAAAGCCTTCCTGACGGTATTAAGAACCCTATTACAAATTTTTTAAACACAGGTAGAACCGGTGGGGCAGTACAGTCTGCATCTCAATATACAAAGGATCTTCTTGGACAAGCATCATTTTTGCAGGATAATAATGATGTATATTCACAAAATAAATACCTTTTACCATATCAAAATCTTTATATAACAGAGCCTACAGGGTGGGAGTTTCATCTACCGTATTTTGATAACTACAACAACTCTCAAAGTAACGGTTTTTCACAAGATGCAGGTGGTAATCCTTTTCTAGGTCTATTAAAAGATGCTGCAGACATGGCAACCGATATTGCTGAGATTACTAATGTTATTAGAAATCCAACTCAAATCACTTTTGTTGAACGCGCTAAGTTTTATAACTATCCTACAGAAGGCGAGGAATTCTCATTTTCATTTCCTCTTATTAATACTGGATCTTCAACTTTTGATGATGTAGTAAGAAATTGGGAATTAGTATTTTTGTTAATGTATAACAACAAGCCATCACGTAAGAATAAATCTGTTGTTGAGCCTCCAGTTCTCTATCAAGTTGAAATTCCTGGTGTTAAGTTTCTTCCATTTTGCTATATTTCAGCAATGTCCGTGCAGTTTAAGGGCTCGCGCCGCGAAATAAAATTTAATCTTGCTGCAACAGAGAGTCTTAGTGTTGAATCCGGTGCAAATAATCCTACAAGTCAGCTTACATCTGCTATTGATAGCGTTTTTCAACGCGTAATAGGGTTTACAGGACAGACATCAAGAAATGAAATATCTACTATTATTCCTGATGCTTATGTAATAAACATCACTGTAAAAAGTCTTATTCCAGAGTCTAAGAATTTTATGTATTCTGTTCTAAATAAAGCACCGGTAGTAACTACGAACACTGCAGGAATTCCCACAGATAGTAGTAATAATCCGTTTGTCGATTCTACGAGACAAAATGTTAATGCTTCTATTAATAATCCGCTAGATACATCGATTCGGACACCAAATTCGCCTAATAGTTAATAACAAGCTAATTGCATTTTTAGCATAAGTATTATTATGGACGGTACGTTTCAAAACAGCATTAAAGGGCTACCAGGCTTAAAAAGCACGAGATACGAGAATATCTTTAAACTTTATACTAACGATGCAGGTCAGTACTACTACAATCTCTTACAATCTGTATTTCTTCCTGATAATATAAATGAAGATTACATATACTATCAACAGATTACGACAAAGATGCCATGGACGATTGTCAGCTACAATGCATATCAGACAATAGAACTATGGTGGTTAATATGTCTTGCTAATAAAGTGTTTAATCCTGTGAAATTTCCTGATAAAGGAACGCTTATAAAGGTTATAAAACCACAATATGTTTCAACTGTATTAAACGAAATTAAAATTGCACTAAAATAACATGGATAATTACACACCATCTAGCGCTGGTACAGATTTTGCCAATATTATCAACAATAACCCCTATAGATTTAACATAGGGCTTTATACAACTGATGGACGCTATCAAGAATTAAAAATTGGTGCTATTAATAAATTTGTACTAGATGATGATTTTCAAGACTTTTATCACAAAGGATATATAATTATAAACAACACGTTTGATGCTGTTGAGAGAATAGCAGATTTTAGAAATGCTGAAAGTGCTACACCCGGTGCAACAACACTTTCTAACGATAAAGGCTTTATATTTAAGGGGGATAGTCGTGATATTTTAGTTATTGATATTATGCCTAAGCTTGATGAAGATAATTTTGCATTTTCAACTAACGCAGATGCTGAAAAAGCTTTCCGTCTTCGCTTTAATTTTGCTGTTTATAATACGGAGGAAATATTAGGAACAAACCCGGGAGAAAAATTTAAAAAGCTTTATTTTTGGGATATGCATAATGAATTACTACGTGAAAAAAATTCATATTTTTCTACAGCAAACTATGTAAACAATAAGGATATTATTAATAGTTCAAATGCAACACGAGGAATTTATACCGGCGAAGCTGTTCTTGCATTTTTAAAAGACTTTTTTAAAGAGGATGATGGATGGCCAATTACCATAGATGAATCAAACTTTGACCGAGGTGTTACAAATACATTTTTTTCTGCACCAGCGCGATTTAAAGGTATAGATTGCTTAAAATATTTAATTTCTCGGCACGTTTCTTCATCCGAAAATAACTACGATATGTCTTTTTTGAGATTAGAGCGTGATAATAACAAATTTACATTTTTAAGTTTAACAGAATACTTTAAACGCGCTTTAAACGGGGCAGCACAGAGCACAAGTAGTACAGCCGGTGAATTATATCTTGAAACTTTTAAGCTTGGATCATACTCAGACGAATCAGCAACTAACTTTATACTAGAAAAGGCAGATTATGTACCCCCAGACGGGCTTATGCTTGATAAATACGGCATTCTAAACAATTTTACATACGATCCAATGCCTGGTATATATACACAGCAAGATCTCGTATCGATAAATGTACATAGTTATAACAGTGACGAAAAATGTTTTCAGATTGATGAACAGAGAAATACAATTAATAGCGCATTAAGCGTTTATGATACAAGCTATGTACTACCTTTTCAAAAATTTAGCTTTGATAAAGCTTATAGAAATTATTTTCCTGGTGAATACAGACAAACACAAAAAAATATACGCAATGTATCTACTATTATAGAACAAGAAGACGAGTCTAATGCAGATCAGAGACTAGGCTCTGGCCGTAATAAATGCTTATTCAATACTATATTTATGAACAATACAATTTCATTTACAGTGCCTGGTTCAACACATAGGCAAGCCGGTAGGTTTATAGGCGTAACCCGTGATGGTGCTTATCCTTACAGTGATTTTGATAATAAAATACTAGGTATTTATTTTGTTGTTGAAGTAAAACATAATTTTACAGGAAGCGATTATTTTAATGAATTAAGATGTGTTAAAACGTATAGCTATGATAATTTATTTTTGAATCTAAATAGTAAATAAAGATGAAAACAAAGACAAGCACAATATATCCCGAACTTCTTAGTACGAATGTAGCTAACTCTACTGATATTATTTACAGAGATACTACTTTTATGAATGTTCTTGGTGCACCCGTCTCAGTTCAACCTATTCAACAGACAGGAAGTAAGGTTAGCCCTAATAGTCTTAATAATTATATGGTACAAAGACTACAAGCTTCAAGTCTAAATGGATATGTTCCGTCAGACGGTGCAAAATACGGTATTGATGGTACACCGCAATCCTGGGCAAACTTTTTTACTAATTTAGCGGGCAAAGAATCTTCTTTTAACAACAACACGGTGGGCGATGTTGGCAGGTTTCCCGGCAATTCAAATGGTTTATTTCAATTATCTCCAAACGATGCGTTGAACTATAAGCTTCAAAGTACACCATTTACACAAGCACAATTACAAGACCCGTATACTAATGCTGATGCAGCGGTTCGAATTGCTGAATCGCTAGTAGGGCGAGATGGATCTATAGCAGGATACAGTAATGGTAAAAATTTAGGTATGTCAGCTTATTGGGGTCCGCTAAGAACAGGATGGGTTCCGACAGACACTTATACATATGATCCGCCAACACTAGCAGCCAGCGCGTCATCAGCTAATAATTTACAAAAACAGCTAGATCTATCTACACAATACTGGAATGCCAAAAAGAGTAATGACCCAATTAATAATTTAGCTAAGTTTTTTAATGGATTAAACTCCGCATTACAAGGCTTAAACAACGATTTTGTGTTTTTTTGGTATAAAAAACTACAAGCTCAACCTGATGATGTTAAAGCCCAGGTTAAAATAGATGAAAATTCATTGTTAGCTGAACCTAGTGATAGTGTTGGCTATTTAACCAATACATTATCGCAATTTAGTGAATATGTATCACCGGTATTCGACGTTAATCTTGACTACGGGCCACCGCAAACACTACCCACATCGGTACAAAACAAGCTACCCACAGGAACGCTCGAATTATCAGAAGATTTAAGCTTTAATAACGCACAACTAATGAAAACAAATCAAGTTAATGTTCAAAAAGTAAACGATACATACAATATAGCGACCGACTCCACGCAGCCACACGGTTTAAATTTGGTAACCGATATTCCATCATATCAAAATTCTTTTAAAGCGCAAGCACCCTCACTTAATTGTCTAGCTAGCAAGTTTGGTCAAGATAGATTTGAGTATCTTAATTATTTTAGCAATATGAATGATAATATGGCATATAATCCTGCTAATACAAGTGCTAATAATCTTCAATCAATGCCAAATATTAACTATACTATGAACGTAGAAGGTACGCCTCAGCAAGTCGATATCCTTAAAAAGAAAGTTATTAATTCAATGAATTTTAGAACTATAAAAGGTGCTTTAGCTTGTAAGACACGACAAAAGAACGGAGGTGTTACTACTGCAGAAAGTAATAGGGCTCTTTTATATCAGTCTAGAACTGTAAAATTAACTACACCAATATCGTTATCACAAAAAGCAACTTCAAAACTCGCAGCAGCCAACTACGTACTACAATACCCTAACCAACAAATTTCTAATTTAATTAGTAAAGTTAATCAAACTGGTATAGGCAACTTACCATTTACAGAAACGCTTCTTGCTCCTATTTATAATCTGCAAGGCCTTGCAGGAGGCGCTACTGGAGGTCTCACATCTTCATTAGGTAATTTACAATCCATAATACAATCACCTCTCTCTAATATGCCTAATGTACTACCTTCTGTTGACCCAGGGTCATTTCCACAAATATATTCCTTACTTTCTAATACAAGCTTCAGTAATCTCAATGCTGGGTCTATATTAGGAACAGCTCAGCAGCTTAAAGGTATTATATGCGACTTTAAACTCCCTATAATAGGAAAAATTAATTTTAATAGCTTAACAAATATTAATATTACTAAAGATTTCCAAAGCGCACTTAACAGCTTAGTGCCTAAGATGCCGAAGATAGATGACTTTAAGAAAGCTCTTAAAGGGCTTGTACCTGACTTTAAGCAACTGTGGAGTAGCTTTTATACAACGTTCTTTGAATGTGATAATAAAGACGATTACAGTTAAGATATTTTTTTATCTTCTACAATTTCTGCATCTATAATTTTAGCACTGTTGTTAGCGCTGTCGATTAACATCTTAAAGACCTGTTCTCGTGTTATCATGAGTTTATTTGTATTGTCAGCTGTCTTAAGCTCTTTTCTCGATGCAATATCCATTTCTTTAGCTTTAATAACTGTATCATTACGCTTGTCTGTCACTATAATTTTGTTTAAAGTCTCTATTGCTGTAGCAGTAGCAGCTATTAGTTCAGACAATGAACCAACATCCTTGCTCTCCGGAGCTGAAGATATGTAATCCTTTACATTTGTCATAACATCAAGACTTTCTTCTACTAGTCTACCAGCCTTTTCAATAACAAATTTTTCCATGTTTTCTTTAGTCAACGGATCACTAGTTTTTTTAGCTTTTTCAGCTTGTTTATTCGCGTCTGATAGCTGGGTTAATAGATCTCCTACCATTTCATTAAGTTCTTCACTCATAATAATATTTAATACGTATTGATTTTTATAAAGGTATATTATAATAGAGGTATGTATAATATAAGCCCTCAGTCTGATCCGAATTTACAGTTCCTCCCTGTTTTAAAGTTTGAGAAAACACATGAATTGGCTAAATTACCTAGTAAAAACCATGAGTCTGATACAGGCTATGATGTTTATTCTATTGAAGACAAGATAATACCGGCTAGAAGTAGCGACGTCGTTAGTGTCGGCTTAAAATTCGCATCTATACCTGAAGGCTATTGGGTTAAAGTTGAATCTCGCAGCGGTCTCGGGTTTAAGCACGGTATTATGGCGCATCCAGGTATTATTGATTGCGGTTATCGAGGGGATGCAGGTATAAAGCTTTATAACCTTACGGATACAGATTATCAGGTTAAGACCGGTGATAGAATTGCACAGTTTGCTGTGTATATGAATTTTTCTATGCCTATTGAGTGGGGAACAGTTGAAGAAAGTGCTCGTGGTGATAAAGGATTCGGGTCATCTGGTAAATAATGAACTACGATTTTTCTAATCTTTGGGTTGAAAAGTATCGTCCTGCTAAGTTCGATGATTTTATTATATCAGACGAAAATAAATCGCTTATAAGTTCCTTCAAGGGTAAAAATGAGATACCCAATTTACTGTTCACCGGTAGCCCCGGTATAGGTAAAACATCTTTAGCTAAGATTATTGTTAATGACCTACTAGAATGTCAGTATTTGTATATTAATGCTAGTGATGAAAATGGAATTGATACAATTCGTAGTAAAGTAACTAACTTTGCACAAACGAAAAGTATTGATGGTAAGATAAAAGTTATTATTCTTGACGAGACTGACGGGTTAACTATGGACGCTCAACGTGCACTACGCAATACAATGGAAGAGTTCTCGAAAATCACTCGCTTTATACTTACAGCTAATCACAAATATCGGGTTATTCCAGCATTGCAAAGCAGATGTCAGAGCTTTGATCTTACACCGCCTCAACCTAGCTTTACAAAAAGATGTGTTAATATACTTAAAACAGAAAAAATAGAAGTAAATGACGAGCAGAAAGCACTGCTACTTGAATTTATTCATTCTTTTTATCCTGATCTTCGTAAATGTCTTAACGAATTACAAAAATATTCAAGCGCAGGTGCACTAAAGCTTAGTAACTTCAAGAATGATGAAGTCTTAAAGCTCATTTTTAATGAAATAAAAAACAAAAATGTTACTTCACTCAGAAAAGCTCTTATAGAAAATGAGAGTCAGTTTAATAACGACTACGTTTCTTTAATGAGAAATCTTTTCAACTATATTGACAGTATTGAAACTAATATTAATACTAAAAAGCATTATCTTCTTACTATTTCAGAGTATATCTATAGGAGTTCTTTTGTTATAGACCAAGAGATTAACTGTTATACGTGTTTAATCGCGTTATCTGAACTTAAACTTAGCGCTTAGGTAGATAGTTGTATGTATATGAGGCGGGGTCTTTATGACCTTCAGCCGGTGAAGATGGAATAACTGTATTTTGATTCTTGAGAACGCGATCACCTGTTGTTAGCTTTTTATTACCTACATCAGACAATCTAGTTCCTTGAGGAGTATAAAAAGGAACTTCCTCTTGTTCATCTTTAACTACCTTAGCCTTAATATGCGCACGTTTGCCTGGATCGTCTTTCTTAAAGACTTCTGGTACTTCAGGTAGATTTGGGTATGAACCGACAGGTGAAACTAGGCGAGCAGGTATAGTAACAAAATCCATATATCTCCCTGGGGCTATTTCAGAGGTAATATCGAGATTAGTGTCGATTGTCATGTCATCGATATTACCTGCACCCATAACAGCAGGAAGTGTATTCTTAACATTTGAAACACGTAGATTTAACCCACTCTTTACCATGTTTTGTATTTTTTCCTTTGTATTTTCACCTAAATTCTTATACCACACGTCATTAAACGCACCTTCATTGAATTTAACTACATCGCCTGCGAGAAAACCACCTCTTGTATATCTGCTAATAGCGGACTCATATAATTTGACAAAGTTCCTATTCATTTAAATTATTTATGCTTTATACTTAATAAAAACTGTTTTTAAAAGAATAAATGTACTATAAATAAGTATGTGGCCACAATTAAAGTTGAATCAATTGCAGAACCAAGTAAATCTACAAGTAAATATACATATACGGATTTAGAGCTCGACCTACAGTTTGATTATACAAGAAACAATGAATTTCTTAAGAGAAAAGAAATAAGAGATCTTAAGATCGACTACGATTATGCCGCAGTTAGAAATTCTATTTTTAATCTCTTTAATACAGTACCCGGTCAACGTATCTTAAACCCAACGTTTGGGTTGAATCTACAAAGATACCTATTTAACCCTATAAGCGAAGCCGTGGGGTATAGTATTGGTAATGAAATTTTAGACGGTATTAACAAATTTGAACCTCGTGTACGCGTCAAAACAATAAACGTGCAATCTGATGAAGTGAACCAACAGTACATTATTACACTTATAATAACAATGATTACTATTGACACAAGTAGTAGTTTTAAGCTTGTTGGTACATTAAGTAATTCAGGATTCTTCTTTAATTAATATGGCAACTTTTAATAATTTCGACTTAACGACAGATGGCTATGTAGCGTTTGATGCTACTAGCTTAAAAAGTTTAATTACCACAAGATTAAACACAAATAATATTTTTACAGATCAAAACTTTGAAGGTAGTAATTTATCGTCTATTATAGATATTGTTGCCTATGCATATCATGTTTTAATTTTCTATCTCAACCGTTCTGGAGCTGAAAGTACGTTTACTACAGCAGAGTTATATGAAAATATTAATAAAATAGTAAAGCTTATAAATTATAACCCTATTGGCAATCAAACTTCTATATTATCATTTCTAGCAACAGCACAAGAAACTCTTCCTGCAGGAACATATACAATACCAAGATATTCTTATTTTACCGTTAATGGCGCGACATTTTCATTTAATACAGACGTCACTTTTACAAAAATTAATAACGGCACAGAAGCGTTAACAGAATTACAAGAAAATAATTTATTATTTCAAGGAGCATATAACGAATACCCGACATATACAGCTACTGGTGAGCCGTTTGAAGTTGTTACTATGACAGTTGTAGATACAAACGGGCAAAATGTTACCATAGATCATTTTAACATCGATGTTTATGTAAAAGATAATACTGTTGGAACACCGACATGGGAAAGATGGACTCCAACACAGTCATTGTTTTTAGAAAGATCTAACTCTCGTGTTTATGAAATTCGTTTAAATGAAAATGAACGTTACGAGTTAAGATTTGGTAATAACGTTACAGGTAAGAAACTAAATGTCGGCGATGAGGTAGCAATATATTATATTAAATCAGATGGTACTCGCGGTGAAGTAGGCCCAGGACTATTAAACAATAATAAAATATTCTTTTATAATTCGCCCCGCTTTAAAGCTATACAGTCTGATACTACCTCTTCAAACCTTACACTTATTAATGCTGACCAGGTCAGTAATATACAATTCTCTAATATTGATAGCTCTACAACTTTTGTAGCCCGTGAAAGTGTTAAAAGCATTAAGAACAATGCCATTAATAGTTTTAGAAGCCAGTACCGGCTTATTACTTCAGAAGATTTTACAAACTATGTATCAAAAAACTATAAAAATATTATTTCCTCTGTGAGAGTTATTAATAATTGGGATTATATATCCGGTCACTTAAAATACTATTTCGATCTCGGCGTATCTAAACCTAATTATGAGAGTCGTGTTTTATTTAACCAGGTAAAATTTGCAGATTCTTGTAATTTTAACAACGTCTACGTATATGCTGTACCTAAACTTGATAAGCTTACATCTCTCACTACAAGAGCAAATTACTTAAATACTGCACAAAAACAACTCTTATTAAACGATTTACAATCTGTAAAACTAACTACTGCAGAGGTTATTGTTAATGATCCTGTATATGTTGCTGTTGATATAGGAACAAGATTTCCCGGTGAAACTCTTTCACCTACTGTAGCAGAAACATCTTATCTAGAAATATCGCGAGATATTACAGCAAAACGTAATCCTGAAGCACTTCGACAAGAGATTGCAGCAATATTTACTAATTATTTCTCTATACTTAAAGATAATCTCGGTCTGTTAGTAAGTCTTACCAAGCTTACAAATCAAATTCTTGCTCTTCCCGGTGTAAATGACATTAATACAATAAGAACACAAGGCACTCAGACAGCAACCGTCCCTGGAATTAGTCTTGTTATATACAACCCTGTATATTCTGAAAGCGATATACAAATTACAACGCAAGACTTACAGCTACCTTATTTTAAGTTTCCGTACCTTAATAATGTATTAGATTTTATAAACAAAATTAAGATCGTTACACCTTCTATTCAATCATTACAGCGAGAGTTCTAATGGCTAACTCGGTAAATTATACTTACGTATACTTCTACATAAGAAACTATACAGGTTCATTATCATTATCTGCTTATACATTGCCAAATACGCCTTTATACTTTGAACCCGATTTTACTTCTTCTTCAACATTAACCGCAACAAATAATATCTCCAACCGATTAGTGCGTTGGGATTTCGGCGACGGTACGTTTTCTAATAGTCTAACTGCGTCACATGTATATCAATGGCCAGGTAAATATAGAATTAGATTAACTATTTACGATAAAAACGGCAATGCTTACGATAGCTCATACGGACCTACAGTTTACATACATGATTTTATCCGTGACCAGCTTGTTTTTGAAGATTATGTAAAATTTATATACGATACCCCGGCAAGTAAAATAGAAGACCCGCTAACAGTAAATCGTCACACAAGCTGGCAATCATACCATGCATTAAGCGCTGAAGGATACACATTAACACTCTATGCATCAGGAGCTATAGGCGATTACCAAAATGTTGAAAATTTTTATAATGATAAATGGTCTCATCTTCGCAAATTAAGTCGATTTTATGAAAAAATTCCCGTCGGCGATACGTATGAATATGCTCTTGTTGAAAAAATTAAAACAAGCAACACTGAAATATATGCCAACATAGTTAATAATCATTTACAATATTGCTCTAAAGACGATGAGGGTAGCGTATTTGTAGGTACAACAGGTTCTTGCAGTTTTTATTATGTTGATGATAGAGTTAAAAACTTTACATCGCGTGAACCTCCTATTTTTATATTTGCTACTTTAGATAATGCAAAATTTAATGACCAGTACACACAATATAAAAATTCGTACGAATATCTACCGTATCCACCATACGGATATCAAAATATTAAACCCGCTGTATTGCCTATTATTAAAATTAGGCATAATCCTGCAACTGACCTTTCTATTTCGACGACAGGCATCGATGGTGAAGGCACTCTTTCATCAACCAAGTTTAATTTACCCGAAATAAGCTGGCAAAACACAGAAATTCCTTTCGTTATAAGGATGAAAGACAAAGATAATTTTACCACTAAAACATACCCTCCACTCTCTTCTTCAACTACCCACCCTAAATTAAGTTCTCTAAGTGCGTTTAATGTAAAGTTCGGTATTATACAGCAAACAGACAACGGAAACATAGAAGTTCCCGATGTGATATATTATGAAGATTTTGAAACCAATATACCGCAATCAATAGGTGCGTTTTATAAAGGTTATTTTACTATACCTAATGAGACGCTTAACTGTATTTTAACAGCATCGATGGTAATTGATGATCCTGCTAATTATCCAAAAGATGTCTTGTTTGGGTGGATTGCTGTACCGCAATATAATGTACTACTAAGATTTTTTAGACAGGAAATTTATGATTACTGCTCCGGATATCTTTCTCTTACAATTTCTGCTGATGAAAAGTTTTTTGATGCAAAAAATAACAGAAACGTATATGCAATTCAAGTCGCTCCTTCTGGTGCCGGGCCTGGTAATGATTATCAAACATGGTTTGCCGACGGTACACGAGATACATTATTTAAGTTTGATGTAAATGGTAAGATGTTATCATCTTTCCCTATGTCAGCTTATCCTGTTCTTAGCGGAGGTCAAATAATAACAACAAATCTTCTCTCGCCTATTCTTTCTAGCGCTGCACCTGGAAGCCTTTCACTAGACGGTAAGTGTGACGTCTGGGTCGCTCTTTTTGATTCTGTTTCATGTGTTAAGATAGACGCGTCGCAAGGTTACGTAAAGGCAGTCGCTTATCCAAATTTTACTAATTATACGTATTATTTGAGTTCTGACTACAATATTCCCTATTTGTCCGGATTTGCAGGTGAAAATAGTTTACTTCCATCGTCATTAGATACAGATTATGAAGATAACCTTTGGGTAACATATAATCACCCGATATCAAACTTTTTAATAAAATATGATACCTATGGTACTTTACTTACGGTTATACCGTTTCCTTCACTTATCGCCCCTCAAGAAGCAGTAGTAGATAGAAATAGGTACGTATGGGTTACCGCATTTAACTATGCACAAGATACCCACGCTACAACGTTAACAGGTAAAAACGATTATTTGTATAAATTTACTTCAGAAGGTGCCCTTGTTTCAGGTTATCCACTTTCAGGATTTAGGTTTATAGGAGATATTACAGTTGATAGCTTACAAAACGCATGGGTAGTTCAGGATAGAGATACATTAACTCGCGTCAGCGGCATTGACGGCTCTTTGACAAATTACATTGCAGGATCAGGTAACAGGACGAATTATATCTGTAGTATAGGTGGCATTGCATGTGATTCATCAGACTTCATATGGGTAATAAACACCTTTACCAACAAAATGTATTTCATTGATACATATGCTCCCCCGGTGTCAGCTGTGGATGGATATGGATATGAAAGCTTAGATCTGTTATACCCATCCATTTCAATAAAAGAGCTATCAACGTTTGAAGAAAAAAGTTTTCAAGCATACGGCGATTGGCTAGGAGGAAGATGGATCAATAAACATATGGTACCGCAGACTACGACTCGTCTTCTCACCGGTCAGAGTAATTTATTTAACATCTACCCCGTTAGCGGGCAATATGGTCTCTCAAAAGTTAATGAAGATTTTAACGCAGAAGGGTTTTATAAGTCATTAATCTTTACAGAAAGTTTAGAAGAAAAGAAAATATTTTTTAATGATTTCTTAGGAACAATAGTCGGGGGCGCTAGCGCTCAACCATATGAATTAGGAAAGACAATCTACGAAAAGATAGCTAATTTTACAAGTAATATCGACGATATTGATAAAGTAAACCTAGATCAATTACTTTCATTTTGTAAAGAACTTTCAATTCAATTTGAACAGTATAATTATCCTTTCCCACCCCAGCTTTTACGTTTAGTAAATATTCTATCTATTAAACATAAAAATCTTTGGGGTGAGCGTAACAAATTTGCACAAAGCTTTTATAAAAATGCATATACTGTTGATAATAGCCTACAGCTCAATCTCGGAACTGAATACTCAACCCTCACAAGCACGATATCATCTGGCGTACCGGTTGTAGCATATGAAATTTTCTCTGGAAACTATACATTAGTAAACTTTGTCGAAATACCCGGTATAAAATATGGTGAAACAGTACAGTTATCAGACTATACATACGACTGGGGCTGGGGACTTATTGCGCCAAGAACACTTGTAGGTAGTAGGATATCAGATTATTACAAATTTTATGAATATACACCGTTTTATGAAGGATCTCACTATAATAATATTATTGATTGGAATAACCCTATGACTACTGTTAGCTATACGAATAGCTCTTTTCAAGAATGGAGTAAAAACAGTGGTATTATGCAAAGTCTGCTAAGCTATGAGCTCACAAAAGGGCTTAGATTGTTCTTAAGTGGTAGCGACATTGTATATAATAATTAAATATTTTAATGTTTGAGTCAAGTAGATTTATCGATGAACGCCTAGATGTATCTATAACATCTCTTACCCCCTCTACATCACCAATAGACAAGACAGAACCTTTAACATTTCAGGAGTGGGTCAAGTATAATAATAGTTTATTTACTAATGCTAATGATTTCTTACAGAGATATCAGTCTTACCTGAATAACTGGTATGAAACAAAAAATTATCAATCTATTGAACAAGTAGACGTAACACGCTCGTTGTATGTTTCACTTATAAAAGAAATAGTACTAACTCACACAACAACGGACGAAAGACGCTGGCTAAAAAATATTGATTTTAATAACAATAGAGATCTTGCAGTAGCAATTCCGTTTTTCGCACAAAAAATTAAAGACATATGCTTATACTATAGTACGTTGCGTGATGATGTACGGACTGCTGATTTAAGGTATAATCTTAAAGGGTCAAACTTCGGGGTTAGTAAATTAATTTATAACGAAATATCTAAATCCTTAGAAACAGAAGACCTTACTGACTTAATTCGCACCTTGAATCTCTCTCTTTCAGATATTCGTAACAGTATGGTTATCGATATCGAAGATCTATACGATAATTTTAATGACTATCTAGACACTAGTGCTAACCTACCCGCATCTTCATACGGGTTATCTCCATCTGACCCTGCATATAAGTATTTTAGCTTAAATCAATACGGTATTGATCCTAATCTCTTTCTAGATTTTAATACCGCCATTGTACAAGCGATTACATCATATCCTTTTTATCTTATTGAGTTTGGTGATAGTTTTACAATTACACCTCAAGTAGATAGCACACAGCTTAATTTTCTTAAAGATAGTGACTTTATTAATACGATCAATACTCAGACGTCTGATAATTTAAACCTAAACAATCAAGCTGTATTAATAGAAAAGTTTATCGGTACAGATTTTTATTATGTATCGACAGGAGCTACTGCAACAAGCTATGTATCCGGTGCACTGTTTTCTGCAAAAAACGAATTTGCAAATTATCTTAATAAAAGATATCCCGCTGTAGCAGCTGTACAAAGCCAAGATTTTATACAAACAGCTAAAGAGATTGGTCTTTTCTTTAAGCCAGATAAGATAGGGTTTTCAAACTTTACTAATTTCGGTCTTAATGCCGTTATAAACGAGAGTTCACTTAGCGCTAATACAGTATATATTTTTCCTGATCCATCAAAATATGGTAATGTATCTGGGCTAACAAAAGAAGAGTTTAATTCGCCTTTAATATATAATGAACTTAATTATTTTAATAAAATTGATTTTTCAAATCAATATAGGTTTGGCGATTCAGAAACAAATTCATATTTTCAAACATTTCGAGGATATCAAAGTAGAGAGCAAACATTAGATGCATCAGTAGCAGGGTTAGCCCGCTATACAGATCCGCAGGAGTTCTTTAAAGGTGATGTAAAATCACTCTGGGCTAATAATGATGTGTTTCCGTTATTACCACAAAATGTATTTCCTCTAGATAGCAGAATTGAAAAGCTATATTCTCTTAATAAGACCGCTGTACAATATAAAAACGACGTCTATGGTAATGAGTATACTATGTATAAAGATATACATCCGCCGAAAGTACCGGCAAATGAACGTACAGATAACGGTAACTTAAAATTCTTTTTCTGTTTATCACTTGACGGCCATACCTTTTATGACCCTATTTCTGGTTATAACTTTAACTATTCTATAGAAGATGCAGATCTTGGCTATTCTGGCGTAACTTTTAGAACTGCTAATGCTATACCCCCAGGCTCTGGTTATTACACTCCTGCTTTTAACGGATATACATGGAACCCATATGGCAACCCGCCTCCGGGGTCGTTTATACCCTTTCCTGAAGATTATCCTCCAACATTTACAGAGTATAATAGCGGAGCGCCATCTTATACGCTTTCAGGTAAAGCAACACCAGTAGCATCATATAGATTTCAGCCTGAAACATTTTGCCCCGGGGCACTAGAAACAATATATTTCTGCACTACTCTTGATGGTGTGACGTTTGTTTCACCAGGAAGTGGGTTGTTGCCTGATCAATCTTCTGACGATCCAGATTTTGACCCTGCAAATGCTGATGTTTACTACGGTGAGTTAATCGACGGCGCTACTAACCCCACAAGCATATTACCCGACTTTAGAGCTAATTTTGCTTACCCGGGACTTTTTACATCGACTGTAGCATTATCAACTTATGTTCCTTTAAACGGTAATTTATTCTGGGTAAATAGCGCCGCACCTTGCGGCGACGTAACAGCGTTTGTAGTTAGATATGATGAGCCAAGTAATTTCATGAATTATCATGTACCAAATAGAAAGACGCAAGTAGTCGAAGGGCTTTCCGGTCTGTCAAGGAGAAAAACAATTTACGATGCAAGATTTGTTGAATACGGTGATCTTTATTTTAGAAATGCTAATTCATCACTCTATCTTCCAGCTTCTTCCTCTCTTTCACGCATATATGACAAGTATAGTCTAGAAATGCAAACTGAATTAAGAGAAAAATTAATTGACTTTGATCTTTATTACGACACAATACAGCTCGAAACAGAAAACTACTTAATATTTGATAAAATTATTTTTGATAATGAAAATAATACAATTAAAACTACTACACGCAATGATTGCTTCTTTAGCAAAGGTGATGTAAAGGAGTTCGAAAAGACATCCACAGTATGGTTCGATGAGATGAATAATAATCTCTTCTTCTGCCGAACTGTCTTATACTATGAATTAAGTTCGACTAATTATAAAGCAATATATCCTGAAATTTATACCGTTAACATGGATAAATTGACTTATACAAAGCTTTACCCCGAAAAAAATAAAGAAGATCTAACTTTTGAAGACATTAAAGATTATTCACTATTAGGGAAAGATATTAATCTCAATATTGTAAGTATTGAAAAGCCAATAGTTACGTTTGACGATGAAACAGAAACATATTGTATTTCATATCTTGGCAAAGATCTTTCTAATTTATTTTATATTTATAAGACATTCTTTAAGTATGTAAACGGTGTTATTACAAACATAAGCAATAATATGTTTAAGTTGACTACAGATGTTAATAGTATAAACTTCTCATATGCACCACCGTTTTCCGGATATTCAACATATACAATTATAGGATCTGCTGCAGGGAGTGTAATAGGAGACGCATTTATTTTTGGAGTTTAAATATGGCATTATTTTATTCATTTAGCCCACAAGATCGTACATCTGTTGTATATGATTACAAGACCATTGATACTTCCAAAGATTTTATAGTATCATTAGAGTACGCTTGCTATGGCGATACATTAAGCGGGGCTGAAGGCTTTTCACTATTTTTTGTTGACTGTAGAAACCTTCAATCAACAGGTAGAACCGGTGGACCAGGTCCAGCATTAGGCGCAACGGAAATTGTTGGAGTATCTGGCGAAGCGGGGTTTGTTTATTTTCCTGGAGTTGTAAACGCAAGCCTTGTTGTTGGCTTTGATATTACAGGAAATTTCGGATCTAATTTCTGGCCGCTAGATGGTTATGCAGAACCGGCTTCTAATACAGTTAGCGTAAGAGGCAACTACGAATCTGGATATTCATTAATTCATCGTACTGAAAATCTAGCAAGCTCAAAGTTCGATGAACCGTTTTATCTTTACCGTCAGTCACCTGCAATACCTGCATATCGAGTGTTTAGATTAACAGTGTCCAATTTCGGAAAAAATATTATTCTCGATCATAAGATTAATAACAAATTTTATAACATATTTGATATCAACATGCCCGCTGAAATGCCACCTACAGTATATCCATGCATAGGGTTTAGTAATAGCGATAAAAATACAGTATTCGCAGTTAGAAATATTAATGAAAATGGCTTTTTTGTCACCCCAACACAAACACCGACGCAAACACCGACGCAAACACAAACACCGTCTGTGACACCATCGCATACACAAACACCTTCTGTAACACCATCACATACTAGTACACCTACACAGACGCCAACACAAACACCGACACCAACACAAACACCAACTCAAACACAAACACCAACTCAAACACCGTCTGTTACATTGACATATACATCAACACTTACACAAACACCAACACCTTCTGAGACACCTACCAATACACCAACACCTTCTGTTAGCCCGTCACAGACACAAACGCCTTCTGAGACACCCACTATTACACCAACACCTTCTGTTAGCCCGTCACAGACACAAACGCCTTCTGAGACACCTACCAATACGCCAACACCTTCTGAGACACCTACAAATACACCAACACAAACACGAACGCCAACTAAGACACCTACTAACACGATAACACCGTCTGTGACACCATCACATACACAAACACCATCTGTAACACCGTCAAATACACAAACTCCTTCCGTTACACCTACAAATACACCAACACAAACACGAACGCCAACTAAGACACCTACTAATACGATAACACCTTCTGTTACCCCGTCAAAGACACAAACACCAACGAGAACACCTTCTGTCACGCCAACCAATACACAGACACCTACGAGAACACAGACACCTACGAGAACACAGACACCTACAAGAACACCAACTAATACACCAACGCGTACATCAACGCCCACACAGACGCCTACTAGAACACAAACACAAACACCTACTGGGACGCCAACCAATACACAAACACCAACAGTGACGCCATCTAATACACCGACTCAGACACCTTCATTTACGCCTTTCCGTACACCAACTCCAACATCTACTATAACGCAGACATTAACACCTACGCAGACACCTACTAGAACACATACCCCAACACAAACACCCACAAGAACGCAGACACCGACGCGAACACCTACGCCAACACTTACCCGCACACCGACGAATACACCTTCGCGTTCGAAACCTTAAGCTTGTTATTGATTTATTAATGTTATCGTATAAAATAACTAAATGAGTAAATCTAAAGCTGACAAAATATTTATTTCCATTGCCTCTTATAGAGATCCGCAACTAGTTCCAACCTTAAAAGATTGTATTGCTAATGCTAAGAATCCAGAAAATTTAGTATTTAGTATTTGTTGGCAGCGTGATGATACAGAGTCGTTAGAAGAGTTTGCTAAAGATCCACGAGTTAAAGTTATTGACATTCCTTATCAAGATAGTCGCGGCACTTGCTGGGCCCGCAGTGAGATACAGAAAAATTACAATGGTGAGAAGTATTACCTACAATTAGATAGCCACCACCGCTTTGTTAAGGACTGGGATGTAAAGTGTATAGATATGGTTAAGCAGCTTCAAAAGAAAGGTCATAAAAAGCCCCTTTTGACCGGCTATATTTCGAGCTTCGATCCAGATAATGACCCACAAGCAAGAATTCATATCCCATGGAAGATGGATTTTGATAGATTTATCCCTGAAGGTGCTGTATTTTTCTTACCGGCTTCAATAGATGACTTTAAAGAACGAACCGAGCCTGTACCTTCACGCTTTGTATCAGCTCATTTTATTTTTACTCTCGGAAAATGGGTTAAAGAAGTACCATATGATCCATATTATTATTTTCATGGCGAGGAGATTAATCTTGCTGTTAGATCATACACTTGGGGCTATGATCTCTTCCACCCTCATATGGTGATTGCTTGGCACGAATATACCAGAAAAGGTAGGACCAAACACTGGGATGACAGTAAGAGCTGGGGTAAATGGAATGAGGAGTCTCACTTAAGAAACAGAAAGCTCTTTCAAATGGACGGATTAAAGAAAGATATCGATTTTGGAAAATATGATTTCGGTAAAATCCGTACATTAGAAGACTATGAAAGATATTCTGGTCTTTCGTTTAAGAAGCGCGCTATACAAAAACATACACTTGAACGTAATTACCCACCAAATCCTAACAATAATTTAACTAAAGAAGAGTATGAAAAATCGTTTCTTAGTATTTTTAAGCATTGTATTGATGTAGGGTATCAACAAGTTCCTGAAAAAGACTATGATTTTTGGTGTGTTGCTTTTAAAGATAAAGCCGGAAAAGATCTTTATAGAAAAGATGCAGATAAAGCAGAGATAGACAGAATGTTAAAAGACCCAGACAACTATTGCAAAGTTTGGAGAGAATTTAACACAGATGTATTGCCTTCTAGCTGGATTGTTTGGCCGCATAGTGTTAGTAAAGGATGGTGTGAACCTATTACAGGCCAGCTACATAATACTGTAAGTTAACTAGTGAATAAAGTCTTTATCGATTGCGGCTATCATTTTGGCGAAAAAATGGCTGCAATTGGTGAGTGGTGTGGATGTCAACATGGCGATTGGGAAACATATGCATTTGAAGCTAACCCGCTCTGTAAAATTCAAGAGAGAATAAGTCAACATCCGTGGAAAATCACCGCGTTTAATAAAGCTGTCTGGATAGCTGATGGTGAAAGTGTTTTTAACTGTGAGGGTATCGGTGAAGGATCAACTCTCGAATCTCTTAGTTCTAAGCAACCTTATTCTATTCAGCAAACCATAGAAACTATTGACTTTTCTAAATTTATTTCGCAATTTAGAGGTAGAGATCGTGTTTTTGTTAAGATGGATATAGAAGGTGCAGAATATAGCGTTCTTAGAAAACTTATACAAGATGATAATATGTCTATTATAACAGAATTAAATATCGAATGGCATTGGCGCGCTCTTGCAGAGGAGAGTCTCGAGACTACCGAACAACTGCTTAAAGAAGTTAAAAAATATACATCAGTTCAGTGGCCAGAAATCAACTATTAATAAATACTGTTGTGGATTATTGTAGCCAATTAGGTCAAGATAGGTATTTAAACGACACATATTTTAAAAACAAGCAAGCTGGTGTGTTTGTAGATGTGGGGGCCCACGACGGCATTACATATTCAAATAGTAAGTATTTTGAATCGATTGGTTGGACAGGTCTTTGCGTTGAACCAATACCTAATATATTTGATCAGTTAAAAGCTAATAGAAAATGTATATGTGAAAATTATGCAATATCAGATAATGAAGGTGAAGATGATTTTTTATTAGTGCATGGCTACGCTGAGATGCTAAGCGGGCTAGTTAAAGAATATGAACCTAAGCATGTAGGGAGAATAGACGGCGAAATACATCATTATGGTGGTAGTAAAGAAATCATAAAAGTTAAGACTGTAACGCTTCAAACGCTTTTAGATAAGCATAATATTAGCTCTATAGATTTCTTGTCATTAGATACAGAAGGTAATGAATTAAAGGTCTTAAAAACTATCGATTTTAATAAAGTCAATATATTTGCTATTTCTTTAGAAAATAACTATAAAGATGAAAAAATAAGGAATTTTTTAGTAGAGAAAGGCTTTACACATATTAAATCTTTAGACGTAGACGATATTTTTATAAAAAACTAATATGAATATAAGATTTTTTGATGAAAATTTATTAGGTCAGCCTGGGCTTTGCCCTTATATTGACCCGCAGGTAGGCTGGCAACGTGAAATAGCAGATTATGATATTGGTATATATACAGATAAATTTTGCTTTAACCAACCAATAGATAATACAAAGCAAAACTATGCATGGATAATAGAGCCACCTATTATTAACGGCGACAATTATAATAATATTATTAAAAATTATGAGAAATTTAAATATGTATTTTCTTACTATAGAAATATAGAAACAAAAATTAACAACTTCAAATTTATACCTCACGGTGGTACGTGGCTAAGGCAGAATGAATTAGAAATATACCCAAAAACACAGTTAATGAGTTTTCTTTTTTCAGATAAGCAGTGGAACGGTTACCATAGACAGCGACACAGAATTTATGATATGTTAAAAACAACTACTAATATTTCTTTCTTTGGCAGCGGTTGCAATAATCGAATTCCATACAAAATAGAAGCACATAAAGATTTTTATTTTTCTATTGTAGTTGAAAATAGTGAAGAAGAAGATTATTTTACAGAAAAATTATTAGATTGTCTCTTAACCGGTACAATTCCTATTTATCTAGGATGTCCGGCAATTGAAAAATATTTCAATACAACAAGCATTTTACGTTTTAAAGACCCGGAACAATTGCCAGAAATATTATCTACACTCACACCTGAATTATATTTATCCATGCTCGATAGCGTGAAAGAAAATTTTGAAAAAGCAAAACAGTATATTCACCCCGAGCATTTAATACAGAAATGTATAGAAACATTGTAATTACAGCAGCTAACGATCTTTATTTTGAATCGCTAAAGACATTAATAAGTAGTATACATCAACATAGTTTTGATACTGTTGATCAAATATTTGTTTACGACTTAAATTTAGATGAAGAAAATAAGTCTATACTTTCAAAAATACAAAAAGTAACACTACTTAATTTCTCTAGCTTATCCCCGCTACCTTACAAAAACTATCTATTACCTAGCGGTCACGCGTATAAATTATTTTGCGTATACGATGCGCAAAATTACGGTAACAACGTATTATGGCTTGATGCAGGTGTAATGTTATTAAAAGACATAAAAGAGATGTTTGATATTATTGAAAAAGAAGAGATTTTTGTAGTCGGTGACGTTCATTTAACATGCACATTTACAAAAAAGAAATGTCGTGAAATAATGAATGCTACAGACGGTGAGCTTAATGATACAATTATATCTTCAGGTATTTTAGGGTATAAGTCTCGAGGTAAATACCAGTCTTTAATAAATGAAGCCTTTGAGTATTCTAAAATTGAAGGCTGTGTAGTAGGAGATGAAGAGAATCATAGACATGATCAGAGTGTATATTCTATATTGGTATCACGGTATAACTGTAAAAAACAGGATATCGATAGATATGGCTACTGGACAGATTTTACAAGAACTTTACAGACAGCTATGCAGAATGACGCTGTTATTTTTGTTCACCGTAGAGGGCATTATGATATAAGTAATCTAAGGTATAATACATGAATATTAATTCCATAAAAAAATATATTATAAACCTTAAAAGAAGACCTGATAGACTTGAGCATTCAAGAAAAGAAATGGAATATATGGGCTGGGATTTTATTGCATTTGAGGGTATTGACAAAAAAAGCTATATTGGCTGCGGATTATCGCACATGGCTATTGCACAAATGCTTTTAGATAGCAACGATGAGCATATTATTGTCATGGAAGATGATTTGTTTTTTATGCCGTATGCAAAAGTGTTATTAGAAAATGTAGAAAATGCATTAAACCATACGGATTGGGACCTATTTCACTTTGCTCCCTCGATTCATCGCCCTATACATAAACCAGATGGTATTTTAACAGATTTATCTAATGTACCGCCAAAAGACCCCAATAGACACCGCGGAATATTTGGAACATCAGGATTTATTTACAATAGAAGAGTAGCAGAAGCGGTGACTAAATGGAATACAAACGAAATTATAGAAAACGTACATATGCATAATGCAATAGATCAGTATTTTGACATTGCAATTTATCCTAAATTTAAAAGCTTTTGTGCTAAATATCCTATAGTGACACAAATCGATAATCAGTCGGACATTAACGGTACTTACGATAAAAATCATTATCTAATGACATATCAATGGAATGCGTATATTCATCCTCTTGCAAATAGTATGCAAAATTTCGATCATTGTCTTAACTTAAGAAAGTACGGTAAGCTTGGAGTGGAGATATGACACTTGTAACAGCTATTTATAGCCATAATATTAATACAATTTATGGCGGCCGTGGAAGGGATGTATCTTTTTTTGATTCTTCATTAAGAAATATCGCTAATTTAAATTGCCCTATTGTAATTTACACGAGCCATGAAGATGCACCTATTGTAGAGAGCCGAGTGTCAGCATATATGAAAGATTTTAAGGTTATACCGCATCACATTAGCGGTTTTGAGTTCTGTGAAGCGGCATTAGAATTTAAGAAAAGAATTATAAAAAAAATAACATTAAACGATCGTAACGAAACACTTTGCTTTAGTAAAGCATACTGGATTAACGATACTATTGAAAAGAACTATTTTCCCTCAGACAAATATTTTTGGATTGATAGCGGGCTTACACATCATGGTATTTTTCCAGAAAGAGTTGGCGGTGTTGAATTGTTAAGTGTAATATCACCGGCACACTATTATCCAAATAATCCGAATAATATCTTTAACCCCAGATTAAGTCAAAATTTATCTAACTCTATTCTCCAGGATAAACTTTTCTTTTGCTCTTTACCGTTTCAAGGCGACCCTACACCGGTTCATCATATTATATCCGAATACTGCAAGAAAAATGTATCACCAATGACAAATCATCTTATTGGCGGGCTTTTTGGCGGCTATAAAGAACCATTTAAGCAGTTTTTTGCTATTTACAGTGATGTATTGAAATATTTTCTAACAAAAGATGTACATGTACTTGAAGAGCAAATTTTTAGTGCTTTATATTCTGCATATCCAGAATTATTCGAACTTCATAAGTTTTATACTTGGTATTTCCATTCCCCCGGTGAACGTTGTAGTGTACTAGATAAAGACGGCGACAGTTTCTATAAGGTCTTTACTAGAATATATGATTTACCCGCGTCTTGATATTTTTTTGAAGTTAATTATATAATTGTATGCCCGTATCTACGAGTTTCTTTAAGACTGAGACATTAGACTACATTGTAAAAAACTTTAAAACAGATATAAAAATATTAGATGTTGGACCTGGTGTCGGTACATATTCTAATCTCCTAAAACCTTTAGGTTATACAAATCTTGATTGTGTTGAAGTATTTGCAAAATATATTGAAGACTATCAACTCAAAGGTAAGTATAATAAAGTATTTAATGAAAATATAATTAATTCGAATATAGATCTTAACTCCTATGATTTAATTATTTTTGGCGATGTATTAGAGCATATTAGTGAGGAAGATTCTCTAAAACTACTAAGCAAGATCGATGATACTAAAACACATGTTATAATAGCTGTGCCGTTTATGGCGTCGCAAGGCGAGCATTACGGTAATACTCATGAAATACATGTACAAGATAAATTAACTTATAGAAAATTTATAGACACATATAAAAATTATACAGCGTTTTGTGTTCGATATGATTATGGCGTTTTTTTAAACAAGAATACTTTAAATAATGATCAAATTATATATACAATAGATTTACCTGATGAAACTGAGATTAAAAAAGATTATCCACATAAAGCTATTATTAATTTAAACAGTATAGCAGAAAAAGTAGAACAACAGAAACAAGAAACAGAAAATAAATTTCCCGTAACAACTGATTCTTCGCTAACGTTCGTTACCGGTCTTTGGAATCTAGGAAGAGGAGATATTGGTACATCCTTTCATCGCTCTTATCAGACGTACTTGGATAAGTTTATTGAACTTCTTAAAGCACCTGTAAATCTATATATTTTCATTGATAAAGCTGATGAAGAGTTGGTATGGAAGCACAGAAGTAGATCAAATACAGTAGTTAATACTATGAGTTTACAGGAACTCGAAAAATGGTTTCCTTTTACTGATATAACAGATACTATACGCAAAAAGCCTGAATGGCTGGGACAAGCCGGTTGGCTGGCAGAGTCGACGCAAGCGAAATTAAAAATGTACAACCCTTTGGTTATGAGCAAAATGTTTATGCTTAATAACGTTTCAATATGGAACCCATTTAACTCTAAACAATTTTATTGGATTGATGCTGGTATAACAAATACTGTGCACTGGGGGTATTTTACGCACGATAAAGTGCAAGAAAAGCTTTCGAAAATAGTTGATAAATTTATGTTTATAAGCTTTCCGTATCCCGAGGGTGGCGAGATACATGGATTTACAAGAACAAAAATGAATGAACTTGCGCAAACAAAAAATGTTGAATATGTTTGCAGAGGAGGATTTTTCGGAGGACCAAAAGAAACGATTAGTCAAGCTAACGGAATGTATTACGGGCTCTTGCAACAGACTCTTAATGAAGGATATATGGGTACAGAGGAGAGTATTTTCACTCTTATGACATACCTTAATCGCGATTTATTTAGTTTATTTTCTATTGATGGAAATGGTCTTATTGGTAAATTTTTTGAAGATTTAAAAAATACTAAAGTTGAAGATGCTGCAAAACTTAAAGTAAAAGAATATGCAGGCACAAGCTTATATGTTATAACCTTTAATTCACCGAAACAATTTGAAACGCTTTGCGAGTCATATACCAAACACCCAGGATTTATTTCCGAAACTACAAATTATTTGTTAGATAATAGTACAGATTTGTCAACTACTGAGGAATATAAGAGAATTTGTAAGCAGTATAATTTTGAGCATATTAAAAAAGATAATCTAGGTATATGTGGCGGTCGACAATTCATTGCTGAGCATTTTGATAAGACAGACGCAAAGCATTATATTTTTCTAGAGGATGATATGTATCTTCTAGAAGAAAACGGTGATAGATGTAAGAGTGGTTTTGCCAGGTATGTATCTAATCTATTTTCAAAAATTCATAAAATTATGCATAAGGAAGAGCTGGACTTTATAAAGTTTTCTTTTACTGAATTTTATGGTAATAACACCACACAATGGTCGTGGTATAATGTGCCACAGAATATACGTGAAAAGTTTTGGCCTAATTACTGTAAACTTCCTGAAATAGGGACAGATCCAAAATCACCAAAGACTGAATTTAAGAATATTAAAACTCTTGAGGGTCTAGCCTATGCAACAGGCGATGTTTATTACTGTAACTGGCCGCAGATTGTATCACGAGAAGGTAATAAAAAGATGTTTTTAACAACTACTTGGGCCCATCCTTTTGAACAAACTTGGATGTCTTATATCTTTCAATTAACAAAAGAAGGCACTGTAAACAGTGCGGTATTATTACTATCTCCTATAGAACATAATAGATTTGCGCATTATAAGAGCGAATTAAGAAAAGAGAGTTAGTTTTCACGGGTATATATACCTATTATTAGTAAATAATAATGTGAATTATATTAATTACGTACTCTCTAGTTACCAAACTATACAGTACCCGACCATAATAAATCATTATCTTTTTATCGACCCGGTATTCGGTACAAATATAGACTACCCACAGAGTGCAGATGGCAGTTTTTTTAGCACTACATCTGGTGGATACGTGTTTCCGCTTACAGCTAACGGAGGTCTCTATTTCCCGTGGGGTTATCCAGTTTACAATACAATCTTAAGCGCAGATCTGGGCCTATTCAAGGGAATAACAACACTTACCATTGTCCCATCCGCTCTAGATGAAACGTATTACGCGATAATGAAGATTTTATATGATTTTGAAGGCAATGATAATGTTAGGAATATAGAAAAAGGTATAGTTCAGAATGTATTGTCAAATAATACCGCGGTACTAGATCCCGGCTCTCCAAAAGATACGAATGTTGATTTTACCTTTACGCCGACATCACTTTTAAGTACGACATATTATCCGACAATTACTGTTGTTAACGGAGATCTTTCTCTTAATATCTTTAATCTTAAAATAACTCTCATTCCGGATACTATATTCAAGTTTGATGATTTTCACCTCATTAATACTGCGCAGTTAACACGTAGCGTAGATAAAGCAATAAAAAGTGTTGAGGTATTTGAAATTGATACAGATGGAACGAACTATGTTAGTAACTTTTTGTTGCTTAGTTCTACTACAAGTAAGACTGTGTCATCAAACGGAATGAAATATACCCCGACCCCGACACCGACAGTCACACCGACAGTTACACCAACGCCGACAGTTACACCGACATTAACACCGACACCTTCAGTAACACCCACTACATCAAATCCTGAGCAGCTAACAGTAGAGTTTGTGACTTACAGTTAATATGATAACTAATTCGCATTATAAAAAAGTACGCGAAGAGCTTTTAGCTTTTTATAAAAGTAAAAAGTATAACTCTCTTGCAGTTAGCTTAGGATATAAAGAAGTTAAAAGTATACGCACTAACATATTGTCTATTCGCTTTGGGGTTGAAAAAAAATATACGTATCGATATGTAAAACCAGAACATTTAGTACCGCCAACAATTACAATAGATAATAAAGAATATAAGACTGATGTATACGAAGCAAGGCCCATATCACTTATTACAGGATATTGTTATAATACCGGCGATAGAAGTGTTCCACCGAATGTACCGCCTCCGGTAAGCTATAATCGTGCTCGAGTTAGACCACTTAGCGGCGGTGTGTCTATGGCAGCACCTCCACCCGATGGGTATGTGAACACTGGTACTTTAGGCGGTATTGTTGTTGATACTATAGACGGTAAATTGGTTGGGCTCACCTGTAACCACGTTGCAGGTGCACCTGGCGGGTCTTATTATGAAAGCGAAACACCGTTCTTCTTTGCTGGTGATACTTATGGTTCAACTTCATCTGCTTATAGGTTAATTAATTGTTATCAAAACTCTTCATGGGATAGTGGTATTGTAAACAACGCTGCAGATATTATTGGCAATACTAAAAGATGCTATCCGTTAACCGATACTGATATAAACTTTGTAGACGTTGCAGTCGTAAACCTCGATGATTCTCTTATTGGAACTAATAGTTGGTATACACTTTCCGCACCTTTTCGCGTACCTATAAATTTTGCTACTACAGAAGAAATTAATAACTTAACATTAAATGACCCAATATTTAAATCAGGTCGCACAACAGGCCCTGTTGGTAATGGATCTTGCGATTTAAGAGTTGTTGATACATCTGTTTTTATATATGTTAATGGGTTTGGCAATGCAGGCGTTCTTCCTTTTGGCGATATACTTGAAATAACAAGCCCCACATCAAACATTGTTGCATCCTCCGGTGGCGACTCTGGAGCACTAGTATATGCATGTATTAATTCAACAAACCCAATTTTAAGTGCGTGGAAATGCATTGGTGTTTTATTCGCAGGATCAAACGATGGCTACTATGCATATGCCAGTAGGATAGATAATATTACCTCATTGCTTCAGGTTTCAGCATGGGATGGAACACCCATTGCAGCAACACCTGTCACACCCGCGTATCGAGTGTTCGATTATGAAACCTACAAATATGAGCCATACATTGTAACTGATAATAAAATATATTGGCAAGTTGGTAAAAAACAGGCAATCATTCCTTCTGCAACACCGACACCTTCAGTAACTGAAACTCCAACACCTACTATATCGCCTTCTGTTACACCTACAAACACACCTTCAGTAACAGTTACACCTTCGAAAACCCCTGCTAATACCCCGAGTAATACGCCCACACGCACTTGTACGCCAAGCCATACACCAACTGTCACACGAACACCACAAAGTACGCCTGCCCCTACTCTTACACCAACAAGAACACCTACTATAACACCGACTAAAACACAGACACCTACAATAACTCCTACTGTAACTAATACATCTACACCTTCTGAAACACCTACCAACACACCCACTAATACGCTTACACCTACAAAGACACCAACTAATACACCAACTGTAACTGAGACACCTACAGTGACACCTACCAATACGCAAACGCCTTCTGAAACACCAACTAATACACCAACGCCTTCTGAAACACCTACAAACACTCCAACGCCATCTGAAACACCAACTAATACACCAACGCCTTCTGAAACACCTACAAACACTCCAACGCCATCTGAAACACCAACTAATACGCCTACTATAACACAGACACCATCTGAAACACCGACTAATACACCTACTACAACACAGACACCATCTGAAACACCCGCACCTACCGCTACGCCTTCAGAGACCCCAACATTTACACCAACTCCTTCAGAAACCCCTACAAATACACCAACTGTAACTGTGACACCCACAAATACACCCACAGTTACTGAGACACCCACAAATACACCTTCAGCTACTACCACGTCTACACCGACTTCAACACCTACTGTAACACCGACTAATACAGTAACACCTTCTGAAACGCCAACTACTACACCAACACCCACAGTAACTAAGACACCCACTAGTACACCTACTGTAACTATTACACCTACTGTAACTATTACACCTACTGTAACTCCCAGCCATACACCCACACTCACACCGACAAACATACCTATTATTCCTGTTACTGAAAACGGTGAAACAATACAACCAAATTATAATGAATATAATTTAGCTAATCTTGTAATTAGTACTACAGTTTCTTATTTTACAATACAGTTCGATCCTACTCATTCAGTATTAATACAAAATGTTTTTGATGTGAATAATTTTGCTAATTGCTACTTATCTGCATTTTCTTTTAATAATACTTCTATAGATATAAATCCTGTATATGTTACGCAATCTGGTATCTTATCTGCAAATAATAATAATTTCTTTACCCTTTATTATTATAATACAGGATCAGCGCTTATAAATGTAAATTATTCTGATATATATCCTTCGCCAACACCATCTGTAACACCGACAAATACACAAACACCGACCAATACACCTACAGTAACGCAAACACCAACTAATACACCATCTGTAACACCGACGATAACACAAACTATAACACAAACTCCTACGAGAACACAGACGCCAACTATAACACAAACACCATCTGTAACACCTACCAATACACCATCTGTAACACCGACGAATACACCATCTGTAACACCGACGATAACACAAACTCCTACGAGAACACAGACACCAACTATAACACAAACACCTTCATTAACACCAACACAAACACCAACTATAACACAAACACCTTCATTAACACCAACACAAACACCGACTGCAACTCAGACACCTACTAATACACCTTCTAATACACAAACACCAACACAAACACCAACCAATACACCAACTGTAACACAAACGCCTTCACAAACGCCCACAATAACTCCAACTGCTTCTGATAGTATCACACCGACACCCACATCTTCAGTAACACCAACTAACACCCCATCGGTGACACCTTCCGTCACCTTATCAACAACTCCTAAAGTGACTCCTACTATCACACCTTCCATTACACCATCTGTAACGCCGACAGCTTTAATACAAGCATTATATGGTGCGGGGAGGAACGTCTATGGTTCACTTGGCATTGGTAATAACTCAACAACTGTCAAGTCTTTTACGGCTGTAACAGGTTATTGGTCGCAGGTGGCGTGTGGAAGTCTGCACACCATGGCCATGAGTGCAGGTACTAACAAATGGTTTGGCACAGGATACAACGAATCAGGTCAGTTGGGCATAGGCAACAGCACCTCAACCAACATATTCATGCCATTGACTGGCAATTGGTCACAGATGGTATGTGGAGGTAGCCACACAATAGCATTGAGTGCTGGCACCACCAGTGCATGGTTTGGCGCAGGCAGCAATTATAATGGTCAATTGGGATTGGGCAGTGTACTTGGACTGAGTGCATTTGCACCTCTCTCAGGCAATTGGTCAAAGATGGTTTGTGGGCAATCCCACACCATGGCCATTAGTGCAGGCACCACCAAATTGTATGCCGCAGGCCGTAACTACTATGGTCAATTGGGCATAGGTGGTTCTTTTCCCGGCACAGATCAAAAAACTTTCACACCCGTGGCAGGCGACTGGAGCAACGTGATGTGCAGTCATGACAGTAGTACTACCATGGCCATGAGTGCAGGTACTAACAAATGGTTCTCCGCAGGGAATAACTCCAGTGGTCAAGCAGGCACAGGTAGCAGCGGTTTGGGCGGCGTGAATTTATCATTTGTGGCTGTTGCAGGCAATTGGAGCAGCATGGCTAGCGGACAAACCCACACCATGGCCATTAGTGCAGATACTACCAAATTGTTTGGCACAGGATACAACACCCTAGGTCAGTTAGGACTAGGTAATAATATCAGTAAATCTTCATTTACAGCGGTTTCAGGTACAGGCAATTGGTCACGAGTGGTGTGTACTAACAATGACTCAATGGCATTGAGCGCAGGTACAGACAAATGGTTTGGCACAGGGTATAATGGTGACGGTCAATTGGGATTGGGTAGTGTGGGCAGTCTCAATGCATTTATAGCTATGCCAGGCAATTGGTCTCAGATGGATGGAGGGCAATCATATACCATGGCACTGAGTGCTTTATAATAAACACCATGTGTTTTAATAAATCAATATATTGATAAATAATTATCATGGACATTATAACACTAGATTCCACAAATTTTACAGGGTTGACATCTAGATATGTCTACGACGATAGGTTAAAATTTAACGAAAATGTAGTTTTTTCTGAACAAGGTATCAATATACCTCTCAATGATGCACTTAGAGAAGTAAACGATAATAAGATTAATAACTACTCTAATATATTTCTTTCTAGAAAAGATTTATTGACAAGTGCGGTCTATGTTGACAATCTTAATAAACTTGGTGATGATGGCTTTTCTTCTTATATTGCTGCTAATGCCGCTGGTACCCTTACTCCTGCTGCGCGTTTCTGGGTTGTAGAAGAGCCTGGAGTTGGTGTTAATATAGCTAACGTAAATGTTACTGGTGATTTAACAAACATAAATAACCAATATTTTTATGATATTGAGCTTATAACAGAGCAATTCTGTAAAATTTCACATGAAAATGATAATGTTATTAGATATTTAACTGTTGACTATACCGGTAATCTTTCCTTTACAAAAGATATTCAGCTTGATGCAATTGGCGCATTAAGTCCGCAAATATTCTATTACATTTATGATCGTTCATATAACTACATTGTTTTAATAAAAAATATTAACGATATTCCAAAGTATGTTACATTCGATTTTAATACACAAGAATTAACTCTTGTTAACCCAGTTACAGCAACATCTGTCCCATACTCTGTATCTTCTATTTTTAGAGTTAAGCCTAGAAATCCAATCCCTAATAATACACTGCTATATGATCCGTGGCTTAGCTATAACCGCGATTTAAAAACCAATTCACAAGACGTAAATAATGATCGTAGTTTCGATAATATATCATCAAATCTTTTACTGCATAGTGAATATTTTAATACGTCAGGTAAGAGTATAGATTTAAACATTCTATCATTAAAGAATACCAATACACCTGAAAATAAACAATCACGAGGCAATCCATTCTTTAACGAACAAAGTATTGAATTTAGAGAATATCAAAACCTATTTACAGGATCTAACCAAACCCGGGGTAACGATAATATCACTTTAAATTATGAAAGCTATACAACAAATATAATTCTTAAAAAAGATAAAGTAACATACTTTCATATCCCACAAATCTTTTATCCATTTTCTAGATTAAATATTCAAGATTCTGGTCTTATTGAAGCAGGTGCAATAGCTGGTGACCATCCATTAAAATCGGATAAAATTTTTAAGAAAAAAGCTGACTATAAATATACTTCTAACTACGGGGATACTATAGAAGAGACATCGGGCGAATTTTTATGTGCTTGGCTTTCAGGTAGTGCTGATGTTAACAAAAGGCCAATATGGGTTGATCGATACTACAATCCAAACTCAATTTCATTCATGAAAGCGCTTACATCTTCAGACTTAAAAGCAATTAGGTATATATCTTTATTTGATTGCTTAGCAAATAAAGCATCTGAATTACTCGGGGATGTTGATATTTTCGATAAACCTTCAGATTTAATTTTTGAAAAAGGAACATATTACGCATATTATCACTACGGGCCAAAAGATGTACAGAACTTTATCAATACACTTTCAGAAGACTTAATATGCTTTAATTTTGCTAATTACAGATACTATGATATGTCTAATGTGTATTCTTCTACTGAAGCAACTACAGAATTTGCGTTTAATGGAAAGACATATGCAACCACAGGATCGCTCTCTGCTATTCAAGCTTCAAATCAATTTACATTAATATTTGATGCATACAGCTCGGATTGGAAATCTCCGCTTGGTTACCAGCTAGTCGGTAACTATGACAGAGATGGGTTTGGAATCTTTAATCAAAATATAGTTACCCCAACCCTATTTATTAACTCACCTAGCGCAATAAAAGTTACTAATTTGCAAGGAAAAGATTTAAATTCATTAAGCTTTAACGCAGACATCAAAGCCATAATGAGACAACAAGGGTTAAACGATTTTTATCTAATTATGGAAGATAATACGTTCCGTAGATTTAACCTTGCATATGCAGAGACTCGACGCACTTCACCAACAAATGGAGATAAGCTTGGTAATTTACTTGACGTTGATTATACAGAAACTTTTGCATATGCTCTTATTGATAACGGTGGAGCAAATAATAAAAAGTTAAATCTTCTAGATTTTAATTCAAATGAAGTAACCGACATTACAACCCGCACAGTGAGGTATCCGCGTGTTGTAGCATATAATTCCTCTTTACAAACAGGTAAAAATTTAGATTACTATCCTAAAACGCAAAAAATGTATATTACCCCGGGTATTAAATCAATGCGTGTAGATAATGACATTTATTTTCTTCAAGATAAAAATACATTACAACGCTGGAGAGATATAGATGCCTCCGATGTTATAACGGATATTACAACCGCGTTTTATTCATCTACTCAAATAGAAGATTTTAGTATTGATTTCGATAATAATCTTTGGTTATTATATAACGATAATTATTATGCAAAATATACTGCAAATCGCGAGTTTATTTTATCTGGCTATATATTTGAACCGGGGTATAAAAACTATAAAATTAATTTTACTGCAGATTTTGATAACGGTAAATATAATAGATATTGTGTTATAACTCAAAGAGCAGTCAATAATAATACAAAATTAAAATATACACAGTTTACTCTTGACGGTAAAGATATCTCTTCCTTTACTACAACACAGTTAAACGGGTATACAAGTTACTATATTGCAAATTCTTCAATACCAGCGAATATTTTTACTACTAGCAAAACATTATCGAGTGTTTATCCATCCGGTATATTAATTAATACATCTATATCTGCTGCAGGATACTTTTCAATTGTAAGCTTCAAATCACAATTAAGTAGCTTCTTTGATCCTAAAACTAATGCAAATTTAAATCTTTCTAATGATAAATTCCTTCGTACAACTGTAAAAGATAAGTACGCTAGTTCTAATTTAAATGTTAAAGCTAAACTCACAAATGTGTTTAACGCTAATGATACTGTTGATACTGAGATAATCTTTAATCTTTCAGCCCTTGATGCAGGGTATCATAATTTTGCTGTAAGGTTTGATGCTGATGGTGGCTATATGTACTTGTTTATTGATGGTCAGCCGCAAGGATACACAGAGTTTCTGCCAAGAAAATATAAATTTAGTAATATAGTATACAGGCCGTTTCTTATAGGCTCTTCTAATTATGCGTATTCCGTGCCTTTATTTTCTTATCTTAAAAACACATCATTTTTAGTCAACGATTTCACTGTAAAAAACTTCTATCTCTATGATACACCTCTTTATAACTGTGATATGTTTATGCATGCTAGAAAGAATATGGAAATTCATGATATAAGCTTTGATGTTGCATGTGGCAGGCGTAATTATCTTGAAGAAGTGGAACGATACTTTAAGCTTAATACACCAGGCTCTAAGTCTACTCTCTTTAACTTAATTATTAGAAATAGCGGTATTACAGACTCTTCATTGAGAGAAGCCCTCGAGCAGCGTATGGTAAGTATTTTGAGGAATACAGTTCCGGTACATACTAGGTTAAATACTATAAAGTGGAGTAATTAATGACAATTTCAACAGAATTCCTAGAGCAAGGGTTAATTTACGATCGCTATCTGGGTGTAGATATAAATCTACCTTACGATTTTGAGGATATAAGAATACAGCCAAATGATACTGCAACTTACAGTGTTTTAAACATTAAGTTCAAACATTTATATGATAATTTTCTTTATCTTTATAAAAACTGTAAACTTGCATCTAATGTTATACCCATATCTGCAACTGCAATTGCAGGTGTATCTGCAGCATCAACTAAATTTACCTGGCAAAAAAATCTAAGCACAAGTCAGTTTATTTCCATATATAATGACCCCACACTCGTGGGCATGGATCATACAAATGCAATGTTACTAGTAAAGAATAAAGATAAAAACCAATATTCCGCGTTCACTACTGATGGATCACATCTTAGAGTTTTTAATTTTGATTCGTATAGTTCTTATATTAGCAATGTCTTTACACAAACTGAAATTGATGCCGGGTATGGTGTTTATTATACAAATATTACTGCTTTTGCTGTTGCTAACGATTATCTGTACGTATTAGATTCAAAATTAAGTAGATTAACAAAATACGATGCATCGGGATTTACTACAGGTAATAATGTAACGGAAAATAGACTTTTTTATGTCGATTCTGTGGGCAATGATGGTAGCTTTCTATCAAAAACAGAATTTCATGACCCGAGATCACTAACTACATACAAAGATAATCTTTTTATATTGGATTCAGGTAATAGTAGCATTAAGAAATATGATCTTAATTTAAATTGGGTACAAACATATAGATTATATGTAGACTTTCTTTCTGCATATCCAATAGATATCAGTGCAGATGTAAATGGTAATTTATATGTAGTAACTGAAAACAGAAAAATATATAAGTATAACAACGCTATATCTAATAAAGAGATATTTGATCTCTCTTCAATATTAGAGTACGACGAAAAACCACTTAAGATTGTATTCTCGCAATCTGATACAAATATATTTTATTTGCTAACAAACAAAAATATTTTTAAAAAGCTTGTCGCCCAGCCTACCGGTATAGTTGGCAAGTATTTGCTCTATCTCTTTAAATACGATGTACCAGCTGATAGATTTACATCACTAGCAACAGCACCCTCGCTTTATGGTACAAGCGATCATAATATAGTATTCTCTGTTTCAGGTAATACCGGAAAGCTTGGCTATTTTTACGATAATTTAAACTTATTTGATATTTTAGCTGTTAACGATTTTGATATATACACGTTTAATGATATGTCATTTAATAAAGAAGAATATATACAGAATTGGGTCTTTAATAAAAATCTTTCTAAACTCATATTAAATCATATGAGACTACGCGATCAAATTATAGGCAAATATATTGCTGCGCGAGATGTAAAAGGCAATGTAACGTTTAAAGGAACGAGATACTTATTACCTGATGAATTAGATGAAATATTCTTTCAACAAGATATTACCAATTATATTGGCGCAAACGAAATATTTGCTAATAATATTGTCAACAGAGCTTTGCGCAAAATATATGATATCCAAGTTAAAATGTTAAACGTTTTACGCGCAGAAGTAACAAATTATCCATATGTTGATCAGGTTATAACACTCAACTAAATACTACAATGCCAAATTTTGTTTTTAAAATCAATAGAGGTCAAGGGTTAATACCTATAACACCTAATCTACCTGCTCCTACACCATCATCTACAGCTACCACAACTCCAACACCAAGTATAACTCCCACTTTTACTAAAACACCGACGGTAACACCATCACCAACAGTCACTCCTACTAATACTCCTACTCCATCGATTACTCCAACCATTTCTCTTACACCTTCCCTTACTCCAACATATACACCTACACCGACTACAACGCAGACACCAACTACAACACGTTTTGCTGGTACACCTACACAAACACCGTCGCCAACACGCACACCACCTAATACACCTTCACAAACTGCAACACCATCGCTCACACCAACGCTTACAGTCTCAGTAACACCTTCAGTAACTCAAACACCGTCAGTTACACCTTCAGTAACTCAAACACCGTCAGTTACACCTTCACCGACACTCATACCACCGTTTACATATTCGTTAACCGCAGAAGGAAGTAACCCTGCATTTGCAGAAGATGGTATACAAAAGATATCTATTCTATCGCCCGATCCGTATAATTATCTAGACACAGTATATTATAGCCCCGGTGGTACATCGCTTGACTTTAATGTTGTTACGATTTATGTCGATGGTAATTTTAGAGGATTTATAAATTACACCACTGATAGAGAAGGAACAGCATTTGGTTATAGAAGCTCAGGGGGACCCTCATCAACCGCACAGTTTGTAGGTATCTTTAGCAATAATACCGACATATACTTTACCACATAATAGTTGTTATGAGAGATATTGTTTTTCGAGGTGACGCTAACCGCAAATATAATATTGTAACATTTACTAATTCGACACCTATTTCTATTTCTACGTATAATAGCTATCTCTGTTCCGTGCAAACGACCTCACCATCCCGTTATACACTTTTAACATATACACCTAATAGACCGCCCCAATTTACAACCTTTAATGATAATAATGGCTACAGTGTTATTGCTAAAGAACCCTTTACTATTACAACAGATACAGATCTGCCTATACCCGCTTCCATAACTATACCAGGAGATGCAACTAAAAAATATACTATATTTCAATATCCTTACGATATCCCAACACTAATTAGTACATATAATTTATCTTTATGTGCAGTGCAGACAACATCACCATCGCAAGCAACATTAATTACTTATCGACCAGGGAGACCCGCGCCATTTACATATTTTATAAAAAATTCTGGCTATATTGTTTTAGCTTCAAATACTTTTACTATACCTAACCCTAACCCTACACCTTCTAATACTCCCACTTTAACTCCTACACCAACACCTTCTGTAACGCAGACACTGACACCTTCTAATACTCCCACTTTAACTCCTACACCAACACCTTCTGTAACGCAGACACTGACACCTTCAAACACTCCATCATCAACACCAGGCAGTACGCCTTCAAATACTCCCACTCAGTCGCCTTCACAGACACCCTCACAGACACCCTCACAGACACCTTCAGTAACACAAACACAGACACCCACTAACACCGTGACATCAACACCAATGGCTACTGTTGGTAGTACACCAACTGTAACACCAACTTATACGGCTACTCCCACCCAGTCACCTTCACAGACACCTTCAGAAACTCTTACACAGACACCGACAGTTACACCAACTAATACACATACACCATCCCGTACACCATTTAGTACACCGCCACCGACACAAACTCATACCCCTTCACAGACACTAACGCAAACTAATACACCTTCTACTACACCATCAGTTACACCTACAGAAACTCCAACAAATACACCATCAGTTACACCTACAGAAACTCCAACAAATACACCGCCCATTACACCTTCTAACACACCTTCATTGACACCAAGTAATACACCATCAGTTACACCTTCAAATACCCCGCCCATTACACCTTCTAACACACCTTCATTGACACCTACACAAACTCCAACAAATACCCCGCCCATTACACCTTCTAACACACCTTCATTGACACCAAGTAATACACCATCAGTTACACCTTCGAATACACCACCCATTACACCTTCTTACACACCGACATCAACACCACCTAGTACACCTCCAGCAACACCACCCATTACTCCTTCAAACACACCTACACGCACACCACCTAATACACCACCCATTACCCCTTCTAACACACCAACACGCACACCGCCCAGTACACCTTCGGCAACACCGTCATCAACACCTTTACCCACACTTAACACTACAAGTTATGGAAGTAGAACGGGTACTATTGAAAATGGATGTACATTTGTTTGCTTTGACCCATCACCCACAGGAGGAACAGCTAATCAAGGAATGTTCCGATATAATAAACCTGCAACGACTACCGGAACACAAATGTTTATGAAAATTGCAAAAGACGGTGTCTCCAATCCTGCTTTATTTGCTACAATTAACTTTACTAGTGAATATTCAAATACAGATTTAGCATTCAACTTTCCCAATGATTCTATACACGGGACTACCCGTACAACAACATATTATATTAAATTCGTAAATGGTATTACTGTTTCCCTACCATCCGGTGCATGGAAAGTTGTATAATAAAAGCACTAGATTACTTTTAAGTATATAAAATTCACCACATTATAACACAATTAATCTGTATATTTTTTAATAAATAATAGTATGGCTGGAAATGCACGATTTCATAATAAATGGCACAGAAGAAGCCATCATACTTCGCCATCAATAGGTTATCCCGATTCGGCAACTGATCCTATTGCATCGCCGGCAGAGCCATTTCAGGGTGATTTTATTATCACTGGAAACCTAAGCGCGCATAAAAATTTATTTGTTGACGGCAATGCTACCGTATTAGGTAATCTATCTGTTATTGGTGATTTTACTTATCTCGACACTATTGTAACGGTCACTAGCGCGCTAAGTGTTATTAACCGCGGAACAGGACCTGCACTAACAGTTGAGCAATGGGGTGAACAGCCTATTGCGCGTTTTGTCGATGCTGATGCTCCAGAAGGACAGCGTGAAGCTTTATATATCGATAATGACGGGCTAACAGTAATTGATGGCACAGAACCTGCATCTAAGTATGACCCCACAGCAGCTACTGATGTGCCGATGAACCTCACGATTAACGGCAATGCATATGCAACAAAATCTTTTATTTATGAGTCGCCTGAACTAAATAGTATTTTTGTTAGCACTACAGGTTCAGATACAAATAGCGGATTAAACCCTTCTCAAAAAGTTCGTACAATTAAAAAAGCTGCAAAAATCGCTTTCGATAGGTATGGTATAAATAAGTGTACAATTTTTGTTGAGACCGGTGACTATACTGAAAATAATCCAATTTATATTCCTGCTGGTACAACAGTTCTCGGTCAAGGCAATTTACGTAGAACAATTTTAAGACCATATAATAAACAATTAGATTTCTTCTGGGTCAATACTGCATGCTACGTTAATGGATTTACTTTTAGAGATACATGGGAACCTTGCGCTGCAACAGCGTTTCCAAATTTGCTTTCTGGCACTCCTGCTTATAAAGTAGCATTTCAAACACCCGGATATGAAATCGATACTACCAAGCCCGGTGGTTCTTTTGGCTTACCGATCGTATCAAAACCTTATGTAACAACTAGCCCTTACATACAAGGTTGCAGCTCGATTACTCGTTATCAAGCTGTACCAATTCAACCAACTCTTTATCCGAGTTACTATCCACCAAACACGCAATATTTTAATGCGTTTAGTGAATCAACAAACATTACTGCTCTTATGAGCATTGTTACCGATACATTAGCTGATGGTTCTGTCCCACCTACACCTTCAATTTTACCCAGTACAGCATATACACCAACAGCTATCTCTTTAATATCAACTGTATCGAGTACTATTCAAGATCAAACAATTGCATTTGTTAATCGTAATTCACCGCCTTCTAATTACGATCAGGTTAAATGTCGTAGAGATGTCGGGTACATTATACAAGCTTTTGTAGCAGATTTAACAAACGGCAATGCAACACAAACTATTGCTGCTGCTAATGCTTATCTTATTGGTGCTTACCCTCCACCTGCAGCATTACCTTCCGATCAAGTTGAGCCTACTATAAGAGCTTTTAACTATACCCGTGATTTACTACTCGATACAATTCAACCCGGTGCTCTAGAATCAGCTAATATTGAATTATCATTTGATATTATAACAAATATTATCGGTGGCGGTGTAGCACCCAATCCTGTTACAACAACACCTTCTATAGGAGTTATCGATGCAATAACATTACTTGCAGGTAATAAAACATTTATTCAACAAGCTACAGTAAAATATGTTGATTATAATTATCCAACTCTACCTTACGATAAGAGCCTTTGCTATAGAGATACCGGTTATATTGTTCAGGGTGTTATTGACGATTTAACATATAATAGTACTGCGTGTGCTATCGGTGTCGGGTTAGGGTATTTTTATGGCTCTGGCGCAAGCTACTTACCTGCAGATCAGGTTGCACAAACTATCGATGCTATTAAATTTGCTAAATCAGTCGCTCTCGATGTTGTACGTAATAGAGCGTTGTTAACTTATGAACAACAGTTTAACAGTGCCTATGCTGATGGAGGCGATGCATCCAATTATGTATTGAGCGGGATTAATACAATTACAAGTATAATACGTAAAGGCGTAGCAAGCTTACCACCTGTAGTAACATATACACCACCTGCAGGTAACGCTTCTGCAGTACAATTGCTTACACTTAACAAACCATTTATACAAAAAACAATTATTAACTATGTAGATAAAAATTTCTCAGGTTTTGCATACGACCGCGCTGTATGCGAGCGCGATGTCGGTCTTATAATTGACAGTATTAATACCGATTTAACAGACGGTACAAATATGAATGCTATTAGTGCTGGAAGTAGGTACTATAGAGGTTCACAAAGTGTAATTAAAGGTCAAGAGACGATAACTATTGCAGCAATTAATTATATTAATACACTTGCACAGAAAGTTATTACAAATACAATTGCCATTACTGGCCAATTATTTAGCCCTTATCTTTCATCTGGTGCTGGCGCTGTACCTGACTTAAAAACTTCTTTTGATTTAGTAACAAATATTATTATTACCGGCGATACTTCTAAGGTACCAGTTTATCATACACCGCTTCCTGGTGCAGCTGATGCAGCAAACTTATTGCAATTAAATAGAACTTTTGTACAAAAAGAAGTCATTGAGTATATGACAAAAGCATATCCAACATTTGTCTATAACAAAACAAAATGTGAGCGTGATGTTGGTTTGATTGTAGATTGTATAACTTACGACGTTGCAAATGGTACAACATTAAGTGCTATAGCCGCGGGTAACTCTTACTATAATGGCGCTTTAAGCTTAATTGCTGGTCAAGAAATTCAAACTGTTGCTGCAATTAATTATGCTAAGTATCTTGCAGAGCAGATTGTACAAAATGTTGTAGCTCAAAATATCGGAGCAGGTTGCGGCATTCGTGTCGACGGTGAACTAGCTTTTGGATTCTTAAGAAGTTTTGTAACCGATTCATTTACTCAGTTTAATGCCGGCGGTAAAGGCATTCACGTTATTAATTGCGGTTATGCGCAGTTAGTTAGTACATTTACTATCTGTACCACTCAAGGCGTAATGACTGAAACTGGTGGTCAGTGTAGTATAAGCACATCAAACTGTTCTTTCGGTTTGTCTGGATTAGTTGCAGATGGGCTTTCAAAATTTCCTGTATTAACAGGATATCAATACGAGTCAACTCCACAAAATGAAAATTATTTGCTTATTAAAGATGTTACACCACGGCCTCTTTCAGCATTTATTGCAGCTTTACAGACAAATACCCCACTAACCGGCATACCTATTGAATCACCTTATAATGGGCTATTAATACTTGCACAAAATGACCCAGCTAGTGATTATGATCCTGATCTTAATCCGACATCTCAAATAAAATATCATGGTATTAAATCAGTTAGCGCTTTAGATGTACCGTTTACATATAGATTGACCCTAGAACAAAATACAACGTTAGCACTTACAGCATCAGAAACTGAGCCGCGGTATATTGAACTATATCTCAGAAGTCAAATTGCTTCAAGTTCGCATGCATTCGAATATATTGGTACTGGTATCGATCTTGAAAAAGCAGTACCTGCATTAGGCGGATTACCAATTAATACTAATGAAGCTGTTTATTCAAATAAAGGTATAGTTTATTGGTCTAGTACCAACGAAAGAGGTGATTTTAAAGTAGGGCCGGGATTTACTATTAAACAAGAGAAAGGAACAGTAGAAGGACTTGACTTTAATAAGTCAATTCTTGCGTTAGTTACGCCTTTAATACTAAGTCTAGAATAAATAATCTTATGGCTGATATACCTCTTAATCATTTTGTCAGAAAAGCGTACCCGATAACCACTTCATTAAGCGCGCTTTATGTTGCGCCTTTTGGCAGAGCAGCAATTATTCTAGCAGCTTATGCAACTAACAGTACATCTTCTGATGTAACAATTACCGTTGGAATTTCTGGTCTTGGTGCACCTACTGCAGCAGGTCGGGCAGCTGTCCCCGTGAAGCCATACTATAACTATGCAAAAGATCTAATGATTGCAGGTAACGATACAACAAATTTAGTACCTTCTAAATTAATACTTGAAGAATATGATACATTTATAGCTTCTTGTAGTATACCAGACGCTATAACAATCAATATAGCTTTACTTGAAACAAATAATACGGTGCAATAACCATGGCTGGGTTTAAAATTGTACCAGAGACTATAACCGGAAAAGTACATACACGTACCCCTACACAAGCACAAGCCCTTTCATCCCGTTATACTTTTTTAAACTTACAAAACGCTGAACCCAATTTAGGCAAACCAGGCCCCACCGGTACGAGCCCGGAGACAACAGAAGGCTATCTCGGATTACGTTATGCGCTTCTTTCGAACAACAACTCAAATGGCCTATCAGCCTGGAGGGTATGGTCATTTGATAACCCTCGTGTTGCATTTTATAGTGTACAAAATTCTCTCGGTATTGGTGAAAATGCAAACCCTATCCGTATTAATAGCATTGTATATAATAATCATCCCTATGGAAAAAACCGTTATAACAGTGAATCTTTAGCTGCTAATTCATTTAATGTCTATTCGTTAAGCGGTATTTATCTTTTCGATTCAACAACTGTAGGAGATCCCGCAAGCGCTGTTTCTTTAGTAGTCACAGAAAGTGGTAATGTCGGTATTAACACAGAATTTCCTTGTGAAATATTAACTGTAAGTGGTAATATCAGCGCTAGCGGTTCGTTAAGTGCATTTGCTTCTACCGGCCGCTGGCATTTACTAGCTGGAAGCATGAATGAAGGTTTTGGTAATATATCAACTGGCGTTGCAAGTCATGCAGAGGGTAATGACAATGACGCTACTGGCGATAGCAGTCATGTTGAAGGATCATTTAATGAAGCATCAGGTGACTCTTCACATGCTCAAGGCCGTGGCACAACAGCCTCTGGAAACTATAGCCATGCAGCTGGAGAAAATACATGGGCAGCTGGTATTTGTTCTCATGCCATAGGTCATAGTTCTGTTGTTCGTAATAACTGGAGCTTTATGTGGTCTGATGCGCTTTCAGGCACTTTAACTAATGGTGTTTCAACCACTCGCTCTTGTCAATTTGCGGTATCAGCGTCTGGCGGTGTATTTATACCCGGTAATGTAGGTATTGGGACCGATAATAATAGTAACAGCCTTACGGTTGCTGGTTTGGTTAGCGGTGGTAATATAGCTCTTGCAAGAGCATCAAAAATAACACCTCTCACTGTAACCGATAGTGGAGAGTTTTTAATAATAAATATTAATGGTACAAATAAAGCCATAAGACTTTGGGATTATACAACATGAGAATAAACAATACACAAACAAATTACTTTTACGGGAATGCAGTATTTCAAGGCGGATTATCTGCATTAAGCGGTGCAGTTTTTACAAACACCATATTTACATCCACCAGTGCTTTGAGTGTTATTAATACTGGTATTGGGCCAGCTTTATATGTTGCACAAGCTCCTGGGGATTATGATATAGCTTCTTTTTATGACAAAGACGGCATTGAAGTATTGCACGTTGGAAATGCCCCTGCACCCGGTGCAAAAGGCAAAATAGGTATTAATGTGAGCTTTCCTGGTGCAGAATTAACTGTTAATGGCGCAATTAGTGGTAACGACGGTATTACTGCAGCAGGTGGCAATAGCAACAACTGGAACAGTGTGTACACCTCATTCAATACACAATCAGCTGCCAATGCTTCAGTGTACACCACAGCCAATACCATGTCAGCAAACAATGCTTCAGTTTATACTACAACTAATGCCAACAGTGCCAATTGGAATGAAGCTTACAATCGTTCCACCTCATACCCCCAGTTAACTGCAATTAATTATACACCCTATAATTTATTAGGACCACTTACTACCAATACAACTTTATTTACAGTGCCTGCAGGAAGAAAGTTTATTTGCAAATCATTTGGGCTTAATATTATAGAAATATCAGCAGGTACTGCATCTGCTAGCCCTTCAATTAAACTTGTTAATGTAACAAGGGGCAATACTGGTATTGCTAATTCTCTTACTCCAAGTTTAACATTGGATAACACATATTTTCTGGGAAATACCAATAATATTGCTGCTAGTGCGGGTGATGTAGTTGCCTTAAGAATGACTGGCTCTGCAATAACTGGTGTTACAGTCTTATCAGCAAGTATGTTAATTGAAGGGTATCTTATTTAAAAACCTGGAGGCGGAGAGAATTGAACTCTCGTCTTGAATAATTTAACTCACAAGCACTACAAGTTTATTTTAGTTGAATTTTCATAAGGATTAAACTAAACAAAAAGCCCTTACTGATAACAATTTTATACGTATAATCTATTAATTGTTATAACCCAGACTATACGAAAGCCAGTAACACGCTCTACCTTACAAGCTTCAATCTACAGTAGAACGATCGAGTAGTTAAACTAGCTCGAGTGTGGCTTCTGAATCAACAAAGCCTGCTGTTGCAAGGATTGCATCAGCTTCTTCTAGACTCATGGCCATGTCGAAGTTGTCTTCGGCATTTAATGTTGTTTTGCTATTGGTAGACCGGCATGCCCCGGTACTTGCTCTCATGAACTCCACTGTTCAATCGATACCATTACGCCCCCAGTTATTAATGAACTTAGCGGGGGTTGGATTTGAACCAACAATCTTGACGTTATGAGCGTCACGAGTTAACCAGGTTTCTCTACCCCGCAATATATTATAATTATACCGGTTGCTTTAAAATAGTCAAGAAATAAATAAAAAATATGTCAACACCAGCAGCCAAAGCAACAGCAGTCCCCGGATTTAGAACATCTCGCCCAAAGTATCGTTTTCTTGGAGATAAAAGAGTTATACCAGTTCAAAGCGGTCGCAAGATGATTGGATATGTAGATGGAGAAGCTGTGGTTGACGCCAACGGAAAAGAGATTCCGTTTAAGATGATTGGTGAATTACGTTAAGGCATGGGTACACCGGACACTGCAATAGTTCTAAAAGCCCACTGATCGTAAATTGAATAAGTTGTTAATGGATTATACATGGTAGTATCCACCTGCTTTGTGGTTAAAGCGGGGTATTTGGTACTATTTATCTGCGTTAAATTTACAAATGATTGTGCAAATCTTGTAACAGGTGTATCTACATTTACATACTGAATTGCCATATAATTATTTATTCAAAGTATAAATATTATTATATGTCTGCAAACTCAAATGTTGTAAATAATCCCTCTATAGTTGAGTATGGAAAGTTTGTTGAGCTACAAAATGATAGCAGGTTTCCGCCTATATCGGTTACAAGATGGGATTATAGGGATTCTGGCACTGCTTTAAGCTCAGTTGACATTTATCCTAAATATGCGGTTTTATCTTATCTAACTAATCCAGATGATATTAAAGTATCGCTTTCCGCGGAAAATATTAATATAAATCTAACAGATATTGAGACGCTAGTTACAAGGTCTAACACATTATTAGTCGCTAATACAGGCTATACATCATACTTACCATCTATAAGCGCTAACGTTTATGATATTGAAAGCTTATTAAGAGAAACTAATACGCTTTTAACAGCTAATTCATCTAACACTTCCTATTTAATACCTAGAGCTTATACAACTGTTGCAACAACTGCATTAACTAGCAAATATTTTACAAATTTTGGCGGTGTTAGTGGTTATCTTAAGAATGTCAAGGGCATTAATACATCTACAAACCCTTCATTGCCATCAGCAGATATATATCTACAAATATGGTCAGGTGATAATAATATATCAGGTCCTAATTCAAAATTATTATTCACCTATTCTGTACCCACAGAAACAAATTTTGATATTGTATTTCCAGACGGATTATTAGTAAACCCTCTTTGGGTTGTTTCGAGTTTAAGTGCAACCTCGTTTGGACAAGCACCAAATTCATTATTTTTAACAATTACCTATACAATATAATAAATATGAATGATATAATGAACATTACGCCAATTAAAGGTACAGTTACATATACGTATGATGAACTAGATCGCGTGTACCTACGCAATGTATATAAAGATGACACTGTACAAAGAGCTAGAAACCCGGGTTACGGCAGCTCGCAAGGATGGAGTATAGGGGGGCTACAAAAACCTAAAGAATTAATTTATCAAGACATACACTATTATAATACCAATACCGGTGACATCTCGTATGTAAAACGACTTTATAAACCTACTATTTCTACTCCAGTTAACGATAGCGGGACTATTACTGCCACGGTATCAAGCGAGTCGCACATCATAGCAGCTGGTTTTCATTATAATAACGATGAAAATGATTTTTGCTTTACAGTTATTCAACCCCGCCTACTAACTCAATTAGATAATTACTGGCATCTTACAACTAATATACCATTATTATCTACAGTCACCATTACTAAAGCGTCTGCAGGAGTCGGGTACTATAAAACATTTGCAGTAACAGAAACAGGAACATTATTTTCAAAAACCCTAACAATAACATGAATAATACAGATTATAGATTATTTGTTGGGAGTGAAAATAAAGAGCCATTACCTCCTATTTTTAAAGGAAAGAAGCATGTTTTGATTTATCCCGGCGATTTAAACGATAACATTAAATCTAAATTAAATAAATCCCGTGATAACAGTAAAGGCCAAAAAAGTGGATTAAGAAGATATGTTTTTAGACATAACAAAGGTACTTTTGAGTACTTAGCTACTCGCTTTGGTCAAAGAAATGGTGGTAACAACAGTACCCCTAATCAGACGAGATTGCTCTTTAAAATTGAATCATCTTACCCAACTGTAGCAACACTTTCTGCTTACCCTGTTGCATTCGAATTAGTTTATAACGGGGTAGCTAATTTGGATGGTACAGGGAATAAAGAAACGTATTCAGCCGGCGGTTCTGCTAACTCAATAGTTAATTATAATAACACACTTAATAGGTGGGAGTGGAAAACGAGACCATCAACTGTACCCCCTGCACCTCCAGGCGGACCTTTCTATCTTAATGCATTTACTGATAGTACAGTTAAAGCCCTAAGGAACGCAAGTACTACAGAAGGTGTTGCTTGGACACTTATTGGTGATCCATGGAATGCAGCAACACCACAAGTCCCAACAACAGTTAAAATTAAAGCAAAACAATGGTTTAATAATAATACTGTTGATAATTTAAATCGATGGTCAATACAAAATCAAGATGCCGATCGAGGAAAAAATCCAAGCCAAGAATATAAATGGCAGACACATCAATGGAACAACAATATACCAAAAATAACAAGAGATGGAAGACCAGATTGTCTATCTGATGAATTTTTATTCAAATGCTTTAAAGGTGTAGCGCTAAAAGAATATGAAATAGTCTTCGTTGAAGTTATTTGGAGATATATGCAAAATATGTGTTATACCGATAGAGGTACTGGTAGTAATATGTTTTATGAAAATTATGATGCTCCTACATATAGAGGGTACAATTTACATGATGTTGAATGGTTTTCACCAAAGCCATTTTATACTCGCCGGCAAAAAGGTAGAGTATATAGGATAGGTAAACTTGCAAAAAGTAATTCTGTTGGTCAATACGACATAGTTACATTTGCACAACGTACTAGAATAGTAACAACTAAATGGTATAGAGGAGGTAACACAGCGCTAGAATAAATAATTAATTACACAGGCCCGTACTGGATGAATTCGGTGAACCCTAAGGGAGACTAAGGGAATACCGAGCCAAGCAAAGAGCCATCTCTTTGAAGGTGTAGAGACTACTGGAGGTAAAAAGGATTACCTTAATAACCAGCTTGAGCGTCCAGCATTCCGTAAGAATGAAGATATAGTCCGACCTATAAAGAAATTTATAGAACCAAAGTCGCGCTCATTATTTATTGAAAGCCCCAGCAGTGGGGCAGAGCGCCATGGCGGCTTGCCGCCATGGTTAAGGGTCAATGGCTTTTGAAACAGATTTAGATTATTTGCGCACGCTGGCAACAGACGGGGTAGCTCCTGTGGATTCAGCAAAAGACGCTGTTGAAAAATTAAGAGTATCTAACCCACAAAGTTTAATTGATACTGATTTTGAATATTCACTACAATCTTCTAAATGGGAATTTTTAACAACAAGTAATAATTACCCCGGTGTTTATGCCCGGGCTAATGAACCTGCATTTTCATCCGAGCAAATCACCTCAATCTTGCCTACAGGCCCGGGTAACAAAGACGTATTAGTCACTGTAAATGTAATTCCTCGTATCCCTTTTAAAACAGGAGATTCTATTGTAATTAAAGACTCTCTTAACACAACATATGTTGACGGTGCTTATATTATTACACAAGTGCCCGACCAATATTCTTTTGTAGTTACAACTAAATCTCCTTCGGCATTAGTAGGCAATCAAAAAACACCATATACTATTTTATTTACCGGAGGTCTTTATACAAATGTTAATATACCAATTAATAAAATAACAAGTGTTGCAGGTACAAGTGCGGCAATTATAGACTTTAAATACCCTCACGGTTTATTTATAAACTCACCAATAATTATTGTTGACGGTAACCAACCTACAGCACGTTATTGCGGTACTTTTAATATAAACACTATTCTTTCTGATACTAGTGCAACTTACATATCTAATGTAACTTCACCCTTTCCGTCTACAACAACAATAGTACCTGCATCAGGCCTAATATATGCTAGAACAGAGGGTATTGCTGTGCATAGATATTATGATGGCGGGGTACAAATTAACCCCGGTACCTCTGCGCCAAATGCACAAATTATAAGACAAACCAGAAAATATTTTAAATATCAATCAGGTAAATCAGTACAATTTAGTACCGGTATATTATTCTTACCGGTTTATGAAATTAATAATACCGAAGTCGATACTTCAAAGTTTGATAATAGCACTTATGTATCAAAAATAGTTATTGATGGAGCTAATAACACCACAAACGGTACATATACTAGGACTTTCGATATTGAGCAAACCTTTGATCCCACTACTACATTCTATGGCCCTAGTGGGAATGAAATTTATTGGAGTCAAGTAAATTCAAGATGGACAATATGGGATGGGACTTTAAGCGCCCGTACTTTTGAAAACACTTCATCCATATCCAGCATATCTGAGGGTAGCTGGGTTGCACTACCGGCCGGCACCGGTTCTATAGCTGCATTAAACACAATTTCTAGAGGCTATAATTTTTATGATTTTATTATTACAACTGTTCAATATCATGGCTTTTCTAAACCGTACGAATTTAGAGAATCTGCCTATATTGAAACTACAGGGTTTGAATTAAGCGCCACAGCAAGTAGAAATCCATATAACGGATATTTTGCTGTTTCCGAGGTTGTAAATGCCAAGCAGTTTAAAGTAAGAATGCCAGTAGATGATTATAATCCGTTCCCTACAACTGACTTTAACCCGGGCGGTATTGGAAAAGTACGCGTAAAGAATTTTAATGATGCAACAGTACGTTCGGGAATGTTTGATGAGCAAAACGGCTTATTTTTTGAATATGATGGTAAAGATCTATACTGCTGTAAGCGCCAAAGTACTACGCCTCTAGCCGGTACGTGTACTGCTACTCTAGGTACCCCACTTTTATCAAGCTATGATAGTAATTGTAAATTTAAATCACAGCTTAATGAAGGTGATTATATTGTTATTAGAGGTCAATCTTATTTAGTTGTAAAAATTATTGATGATAATAATCTTAGAATTGCACCTTATTATAGAGGGCCAACTATAGAAAATGTTATCGTAAATAAAACAGAAGAAATACGTACTCGTCAAAATAATTTTAATTTAGATAAAATTGATGGCACTGGACCTTCTGGCTATACAGTAGACTTAAACAAAATGCAGATGGTATTTATTGATTATTCCTGGTACGGTGCTGGCAAAGTAAGATATGGTATTCGCTCAAATAAAGGTAAAATAATTTATTTTCATGAGCTTTACAATAACAACGTTAATGATAAAGCCTATATGCGTTCAGGTAATTTACCTGGCCGCTTTGAAATAACTAGTCGTAGCAAAAAAGGCAAAATTTTAAACAGTATAGTCGCTGCAGACTCTTACCTCCCTGTAATTCCTAGTACACCGACCGGTATACCAGGCACTAAAACAGTACAGTTTCAATTAACTGGCGATTATTCTTCACAACTTATTTCAGGTACTCTAATCACCGTTACTTATAGTATAGGAATAGCCCCCGAATCAGCCGTTAGAGGGACATTTAACTTAAGTAGCAATTCAACTTACAATAGCGGTACTAATAGAACAACAGTTCAATATACCGCAAACATGTCAACTGTTTTTGGTAAATATAGACCGCTTCCTGTAACAAACTTAACTGTTTATATTGGTGCGCAAAACGTACTAAAAGTATCAGAAGAAGATGCTTACTATCTACCTTCGAAGGGTAAAATTTTAGTTAATAACGAATACATAGAGTATCAAAAAGCCGGTACATCAGGAAACAATGTCAATCTTGTAATAAAGAATAGAAATACTGGAGGGCTAATAACTGTTCCTGCTATAAATGCAGGTGATGGATTTTTATCAGTAAATCAAAATTGTTCACCAGCTCTAAGCCATTGGGGCGTTGCAGCACTAATTGACGGTGGTTTTACTGAAGATAAGTCGTACTTATTTACGGGATTTACTAAAGAATATCAGATAAGTGAAAGTAGCGAAAAAGCATTATTGAGTATAAGACTAGCACCTTCCGTTGACTACGGTATTACTGCACCATTTGGTATAAGAAATTTAATTAATCACTCATCAATGAAATTAAGAAGTTTAGGTATTGTTACAACTAACCCTATTCAAGTTTTTGTAAGAGTAAATTGTGATTCAAGCCTATTTAGATCCTCATCGGGATGGCAGCCCGGTGGAAACGGTAGTATTGCACAATACTGGGATCACACAGCAAACGGATCATTTAATGTTGATGGTTCGGGAGGCGATCTTATAGCTTCATTCTTTGTTTCCCCCGCATCGCCTGCAACAACTACATATAAAAATCCAACTTATATAAGTGAAAATTTTGATATCGAAGTTGTAAGAGACTTAGGTAATAGCATAATAGGTGGTAATTTTACGTATCCTGATGGCCCTGACGTTTTAACTGTATCTACCAAAACGTTTGATGGTTATAATGCGTTAACTCGCGCTCGTGTATCGTGGACTGAAGATCAAGGTTAAAAATTGTTAATTAACTATACTGTACTTACTTTACATATTATTGAGGCAATCTAAAGCAGCCTGAGGTCAGATTCGAACTGACGTGCTCTTTCGAGTCAGGTTTACAAAACCTGCGCAATCGACCACTATGCGACTCAGGCAAAAAATATTATTTAAGCCAAACGTAAGAAGGGTCCATTGCCTGGGTGTCCAGATAATCCCAGACCTTCCAATTCTTGGTACCCAGATGCGCTTCAAATATATTATGAATAAATGCATCTAAGTCATCGATATGCCACACATCGTCTAATAGTTTTTTACCAGAAGTACGAGATCTATGGGCAACATGATCTGAATATGCATATGCAAAGCCGGTAAATGGCGGTATCATACAACCGAGACCAACTAAGTTTCCTAAAATTCTGGAGCACACCTCTTTGCCTCCCACAGAGTGCATAGTTACGATGGCCCCAGCGGGCTTCCCAAGCAAGTGTTTCTTCCCTTCAATTTGTGTCATCTTCTCAAACAATTGTTGCATGGGTGATCCCCATGAATCCCAATAAGTTCCTGTGCAAAATATCAATGCGTCTGAAGCTTTAATAGCCCGACGTACTTTGATCCAATCAAATGTGGGAGACAGGTGTATGATGCGCACTTTTGAGTCAAGATCTCGTTTTAAAATGAGTTTCTTAACCTTTTGTATAAGGTTATTAGTGTTCCCGGTACGACCCCCGAGAGACCCGTTTATAATTGTAAATTTCATATGTATAATTACCCCGTAGCGGAGTCGAACCGCTCTTGCAAGAGTGAAAATCTCGAGTCCTGACCGATAGACGAACGGGGCATATAATACCAATATAACGGAATTACAAATTAGTTCAAGCTTAATCCCATTCGACTAAATGTAGTTTTTTTCTTATTATTAGTAACTGTCTCAACGATTTACATTCTTTTATCTTATTAATAACTCTTTTATCTTTCTTCTTATATTGTCTTAATGTATGGTTAATAAAATCATTAAGATCACTCACCAAAATATTTAGTTAAAGTCGTCCCAGCTTTTCTTTTTGTCACCGTAATATTCCCGAGCATAGCCATTATCCAATAAGAGCTGTCTTAAGCTTTTACCATCTATAATAAGATCACCAAGAACTCTACCACCAAACTTGTCCCACATAATTAAGTTAATCTTAATCTCTTTGGCATTAGCAATAGCATTTTTAGTAAACTCAGAAGCTTTTAATCCTAGCTCTTTCTCATGCTCACTTTGTGCACGAAACCCTTTTTCCGGTGTATCAACCCCCCATATCCTTATATGTAATTTATTACCCAGTTCAGAAGGTAAGAAGTCTACTTGTATTTCTACGGTATCACCGTCAATAGCTCTTATTACTTTCCATTCATAAGGGCCTTGAGCATAGAGAACAGAGGATAGGAATAGCGTGAGTAAGAAAATTCTCATTTATTAATTTTTAACGCAATTATTAACTCTTTTACCGTCTTTTAACTTAGTACCTTGCTTGTGATAGCCCTTCCAGCATTTTGGATCTAATCTACGCTCTTCATTCTCATCTTTTTGAGGATAATTTTTTGCTTTTCCTTCCGCTCTCTGTTTTTTTAACCAATCTTTAAAACGCTGTTCGCTTTCTTCACGCGCTTTAATTAGTTCACCATACTTTTTCTCATCTGGATGTACTGCAGATGACTCTGCATTTTCACCTCTTTCCATTTTAGCAAGTTTTGTATAATAATGAGGGTCCTCACTTAAGTGATCGGTGGCAATTTTTGTAGCAATATCGAAATCATCTGTGTGCTTAGTTTCTACTTTTATACCCATTTCTAATTGTTGTTGTATCTCCTCTACACTAACGCCATGTTTAGCAGCTAAATCTTCAATACAAGCGCTTTCTTCACCTTCACCCTTAACTTCCATCTCTTTTGCATAATCATGTGCGGAATACTCTTCTTTACTATCAGGCATTTGTTGTCTAAATTCATCAGTAGGTTTTTCTTTAGAAGACTTAGGAGAAGCATGTTTGGAGAGCTTGGCAAACGTAGGATAAGGCATGTTTTCGTTAAGAGGCCTGTTTTTATACGCTTCAAATATAAGCTGATTATCTTTGTTCATATTACAATAAATATTTATTGATATTATAAATATTATTAAATAAATATTTATTGATATTATAAATATTATTATGCGTTCTAGTAGACAATATGTTGATGGTTTGAAGCAGTTTGACAGCCGTGCTCGTAATCCTATTATCGTTCCAAACCATATGCAATCTGCAGAGTTTAAGAAGAAATTCCTATTCGAACAACAGCTTTTAGAAGAAAGAGTGCAAGCTGCACGTGCAGAGGTTGAAAGCAACAATTTAATGCATGGTTCAAGCATGACGTCGGATAGTGGCCCGGTATCGCAACAATTAGATTATGGCAATGTTGTTAGAAAAACATACCCGAATGCTGTAACAGCTGAAAATTTTGGAGCCCGGTTGCAAAGCTACATTCAATCTGATACACCAACATTTACACCGGGTAATGTACTCTTAGCTGCTTCTATTTGCTCTGATGACGTTAATGGACCGGTATTTGGTAATATTAATAATCTGGGCCAAATGCCTCAATCACTTCAAGCTTTCCTTGGACCGTTTATGGCAGGCGGGTTAGATGGTTATCCTCATGCGGGTACCACAGGTCTTCTGGCTTATGCCTCACATATAACCTCTGGTGGTGCATTATTAATCTATATTGCACCACATATTGGTATTACAAGAGACGGTCAAGTAGGTTATATGAGACGCCGCGGTCAGAATTATGGTGATCTTTCTGCAACTTGTGGTGCTGCAGCAGCTGCAGCCTCTTGGATTGCAACCAATGGTGCAAGTGGCCCTGCTCCAGTATTCCCTGGCACCGGATTGCTAGCCAACCCCTCTGATTATCAGTTTTATACATTGGTCAAAGCAATTTATGATGATGCAGCAGCACGTGCAGCCATATGCGCGACATCTAACTTCGGTCAGCAAATGATATTGGCTACAGAAGCTATTCGCAGTGCTGCTTATAACATTGTTACAAGCCCAGTTGGAGGGACAAGTACCTTCAAGCTAGCTTACGATACACTTTTTTCTACTACAAGTCCCCAGCCTGCTGTATTTTTAACCACTGGCACCTTCATCAATGTTGATGACGGTTACAAGGCTTATGTAAATGTTAGCAATTTCCAACAATACAACCCTGCCACTGGGTTATTTGTAGATTATACCTCACAATTTAATCAAGGGTTACAACTCAACTAATATATTTTATGCCAATAACACAAACCACATACACTTCCATAGTAACAGCGGCTTCAGCTTATCCAAATGCAATTCTAGTAGAAGATTTTGGTAATTATTGCAAAACATTTATACAGTCTTTGTGTGGTTATACAGCAGATAATGTATTGCGTGCCGATTCTATTTGTTCTGATGATGTAAACGCCCCAGCTTATTACAATGGTAACATAGGTCAAATGCCAGCTACCTTTAATGATTTTCAGGGACCATTTTTTGCAGGTGGCATCGGAGGTTTTCCACACACAGGAAGCATTGCCATGTTTGCATGGGCATCACATGTGCAATATGTCACCAATGGTGCATTGATGTTGTTCTCTGCTCCTCACATAGGCATAACTGCCAAAGGTGAACTGGGTTACATGCTCAGAAGAGGTCAAGGTGCTGCACTGTCCAACACATGTGGTGCAGTGGGTGTGGCCATCAACAGAATAGTGAATCCTGCTGCTTATGGATCTGCGTCCAATTCCATTTCAGCTGTACCTCCTTTGAGCACAGATGCATTTCCTTTTGCTCAAGGTGGTGTGGGTGGAGCTGGTGCTGGTAACAACTATCAGCAGTACATTTTAAATAAGATTCTATGGGATGATACCACCACAAGAAGAGCTTTGACTGCCAATTATATAACTTCACTGCAAACCACATCAGGAGTAGGTGCTAGAATGAAGCTAGCTACAGAGTCAATCCGCAAGGCAACCAGCACACAGGCTAAATCTAATTTATCCGCTGCTTTTGTAACCATAAATCCTTCACTGTCTAATTTGGTTAAAGATGTGTTTGTTGTTAATGGCACATTTATCAATGTGGATGATGGTTACCAAGCTTACATACAAGTGAATAGTTTTGAGCTCTATAAGACAAAAGATAATACGTTTGTAACTTATACAACACCGTTTACCGCGCAGTGGGCTTAACAGTGATAGTTTAAATAACGCTGGGCCGCTTTAGCTGTATGATTGCCTTTATTCTTTTGTCTTGATTTTAACCCTCTTGCCTTAGAACACGTCATTTTACCCTTTACCTGTCGTTTTAATATACCTGGCCTTACCGGATCATGTATGCTTTTCTCTTGTAAATCCTTTCTATGACTTTGTTTCCACCATTCACACCATGCTTCAGGTTTAATATCACCAGCTACAGCAGAACATTTATTAGGAGCCCTCCACATAGTGCATTGATCACATCTCTGCCCTTTAACAGTATGTCCTACGTAGCCTGCTTCTTCTTTAGAATGCTTCTGCTTGGATTCGTAAAATTCTTTAAATGTTTTCACCAGTTTTTGCAGCTAAAGTACTTAGCAGTCCCAGGTTTTGCAGAAGAACACTTATGACGTGCTCTAAAAGATTTTCTTTTTTTCGGGTTAGATTTTTTAATACGTAAATTAGGATCGCCATAATGAACTCTTTTTAATTTACCGTCAACACGTGTACAGCGCATATACTTCTTATCAGATCGTGTTGACGACTGTTGCCCCGTGACTTTAGTACAGCGAGCACCAGCTTTTTCTTCTAAATAAAATTCTTTAAAAGATATCATACAGGTTTTACATATCCAATCTTGTTAAACTTAACACCTAAAATCTCTTTATGCGCCTGAATCTTTGCTTTAACTTTCATCTTAGTACCTACTTCTGTGGCAGGAAAGGCATATGTAATATACTTATTACCTTGTGCATCTTTTAATTTATACACATTATAACCATCTTGTTCTCTGGTACCTGGAACCTCTTTTAAGTTATAAAGCTCCAATTCACCTTCAAAACGATCACCAGGCTTACCTACAAATTGTGCAGTAGAAGTTTCCTGATTCTTTTTAGTCACATCATCAAAATACATTTGCGCAAAAGCCTGAATGGCTTGAGCATTGTCTGTGGATGCATACTTTGGATCAGCATTCTTAGCTAAGAAAGCAAAGTAGCCGGGGTCATTAAGATACACATCAGGGAATGATTGGCCCCTGTACTTACCAAAAGTAAATTTCGGTGTAGCTTTACTTCTTCCTATTAAATGCTCTCTTGTTTCATCGCCATACAACTCTACTCTTACATTTTTTACAATATTTTTAGACAAAGCTTTTTGAACAGATGTAACTATATCTGTAGATAAATTACCAAAGTAAATAGGATTCTTAATCCAATTACGTATTGCAGCAGGTAATATTCTGAATCTCCAGAATGTATAATAAACTTGATGTTTACCAGTTACATCAATGAAATAGTAGTTTTCCGGTCCATCTTTAGGATTAACAACAGAATCATTATGAGCTTTTATTAGTTCATATGCTTTGTTCTTCTCTTCTTGAGGCACTTCTTTCCAAGGAAGAATACCACCAGTATTAGGCAAAGTATTTTCTAGAATATTGTCAACTAGAACGTCAAATTTCATTTTAATTATTTATAATATAGAGGAATTATAATGTCTTGTAAATAGAACTCTTTAAAAGATTTCATACATGTATTTATTAAATATACTTATGGATTGGATGGATGATTATCTTAATGGCATGGGTGAATACAAGACTACTGTATCTCCTGCAGATACACATGTCTGGGGTGTTAAACCTAGTAAGCTGCAGCAAAGTTTAATTCAAGATTCCATGGCATTTGATGTGCAACAAATGCGTTTGATACAGGAAGCCAGACAAGAGTTAGAACGGCATGGAGCAGCATTGGGTATTGGAGCGGATCCTGGCAGTACTGTTTGGCCCAAGGTGCAGCTTTTTAATTTTTCTGTATCTAACACAAATGGCATCATAGAAATATTATGGGGTGATGGTACATCAAATACACTATCTTCTGAAGCAGACTACAATCATAGCTTCTTCTGTCCCAGTTCTCCTACTGCTTTAGGCTTCTGGAATAACATACAACCTTGCTTGTCGCGCAAGACGTCACTCACTAACATGACTATTAATCCTGAGTTTGGCAATAACACAGTTACATCCATTAACTGCGGGACAAGTTCTCCAAAATTAAGTGGAACTATTAGCTTGTCTGCTTTTACGAATTTGAATAACTTTACATGTATTTACAATGACATAATTGATATTAAAGGGTATGAGAAAACCCCAACATTAAAATCTTTTTCATTTCAAAATAATAAAGTAACAGGCACTATTCCTAATTTAAGCGCCAACACACAGTTGGAGAATTTTTATTGTAATAACAATCTATTAACAGGCCCTATTCCAAACCTTAATAATAACACACAGCTTCTAGGGTTTTATTGTAATAACAATCTATTAACAGGCCCTATTCCAAACCTTAATAATAACACACAGCTTTCAGCTTTCTATTGTCAGGTCAATCAATTGTCAGGCTCTATTCCTAGTCTCAATGCCAACACGCAGCTAAAGAGGTTTTATTGCTCTAATAATCAATTGTCAGGCTCTATTCCCAGTCTCAATACCAACACGCAGCTAGAGAGGTTTTATTGCTCTAATAATCAATTGTCAGGCTCTATTCCAAATCTAAGCTTTAATATACAACTTCAAGAATTCTATTGCACTAATAATAAATTAACAGGCTCTATTCCAAGTTTATCCGCCAACATACAGCTTCAAGAATTTTATTGTAATACAAATCAGTTAACAGGCTATATTCCAAGTCTAAGCGCCAACACACAACTTAGAGAATTTTATTGCAATAGCAACAGATTATCAGGCACTATTCCAAATCTAAGCGCCAACACACAACTTGAAAAATTCTATTGTAATAGCAATAAACTGACAAATTTCAATGATCAATCTGTTTCAATTACTCTTGGTGACTTTCAAGCACACAATAATCTTCTTACATCTAGCTCAATAAACACAATCTTGTCAACTTTTGTTGCTGCTAACAAAATAACTGACACTAGAATTTTAAATTTAGGAGGAACAGGAAATGCTACACCCACAGGTCAAGGTATAACAGACAAAGCTATTTTGATTTCCAGGGGCTGGACAGTAACAACAAATTAATATGAAGATTTATTCCAATCAAAATGTATATGTAGAACAGGTTATTCCCTTTCCAGATGAAGTTTATACTACAGAATTAGATTGGTGGATGATTTATGATGCTGATACTAAGGTAATTACAGTAGATCCATTGCAGTGCTGTGGATTCACATCTAGTCCATACACAATGGTTATTGCAGATTCTCAAACAGAGTTAGAAGTGTACATTACAGATCATGGATTAATTGCAAATTATTAATATACTATATTGTATTATAGCATTAGATGCTCTAATATCATCTATTAGGAGCTTGAAATAATAATAATAGATGTTATAAGTATGAGTATAGGAACAAATTAAAAAATATGAAAAATATTTCTAATGTTTTCCAGTCTCACCTGTCTAATATGGTATATGAAAGGTAACACTTTAACTTTCCATGATAAGAAGAGTCTCGCTGCAATAAGCGACACAATAGGACAAGCCGCAATGAATGCGGCTTTTTTTATGCTCTCAGGTATCACATGGCTAATATTTTTACCTTTTGAATGGGGGTTGAAGCTGAATGATAAGCTGGATGATTTAAGGAGAAAATATAATTTATGAAAACAACAAACATAATAAAGAAGGCATTGAGCTTGATTGCCGCTGCTTTCATCGCAACCGCAGCCTCAGATGCCCAAGCAGTAGTGTTCTTATGGAACAATAGCGGCTCAAACTGGACATCTCCCACCAGCTGGACCAATGGCATACAGCCATCATCCACCAGTTCCAGCACCACCACAGATGAAATTACATTTGGCAATTATGGAGCCAACAATAACACTGTCATCTTGACATCCACCAGAGCTGCAAAAAACATCACATTCTTAACTAATGCAAATCCATATTTGATCAACAGTTACAATGGTGCTCAAACATTGTCATCCAGTGCAGGCATTACCAACAATTCTACTGCTACCCAAACATTTAACATATTAGTAGAAAATGCTAATAACAGTAACACTTGGTTTCAAACTGCAGGAGGTGCATTAGTATTCAATAATGTGGCCTCTCTTACAACTGCATCTTCTAGTACATCTAGAACATTAACTCTGGCAGGAGATGGTGCATTCACATTCAACAATGAATTGAAACAAGGAGGTCTGTCCACTGCTGGTATAGTTAAACACATAGGAGCAGGCACTGTCACAATGAATGGTACCAACACACTGGCCGGTGGTTTTGAAATAACAGGTGGAGGCACAGTCATTGTGAATGGTACCACTGGTGTGGGTCAAGGCCTGGTGACCATGTCAAATGGTACTTCAAAACTAGTAGTTAATTCAACCACAGGGTTATCTGTTCAGAATAGTTTCAAAGGGTCCAGCAGTCTGGCCGCCATGAGCACTGTGGACTTGGCAGGATCAAATTCTGTTGCCACTACCACTTATGCTGTGAACCAATATCAAGGAGGCAACATGACTTTCACCAATCATGGTGGATACAAAACAATACTAGAGTTTACTAATGGTGCAAACATATTAACTCCATCCACTGGTACCAGTGGTGGCAGAAGATTGTTCAACAACAGCACCAATTTAACTGTGCAGTTTGATGGCACCCTGGACATTGGAGGCACCACTGCAGATACCAGTCTGCTGGGTGGTGCAGGTGATTTCATTTTCAAAGGATCACTGTTTAATACAGCTGCTGTACTCAGAGGATTGACCAAGTCAGGCACAGGCACAGCCACCTTGCAAGCAGTCAATGCTTACAATGGTGACACCACCATACAAGAAGGCACACTGTTGGTGGACACTGCTGGTTCCATTGCTTCCAGTGCTGCTGTTGTGGCAGGCGGTACTTTGAGAGTCAAAGGCATTGCAGGTAGTGTGGCTGCTAACAGTGGAAGACTAATAGTTGATAGTACTGGAACCATTGGTAATTTCTCCATTGGTGTTACTACTGCAGTATCGGTAGATGGTACAACAGGTACAATAACACAAGGAGGAGGCACTTTGGACTTGAGAGGAACTGGCAGTACATTCTCCATGTCTGCAGGAACTGCCACAGTGTATAGTGGAGCGTTTCTTGGCGCTTCTACTCTCACAGGAGGCAGCTTGCTTAACAGTGGCACAGTAGGAGATACAACTATTGCTACAGGCAGTACATTTGATGTGAAGACTGGTGGTACTTCTTCCAAAGCTACTGTTAATGGTGGTACTTTGTTAGTATCAGGATCAGTGGCACAGACTGTTGTTAATTCTGGTACAGCCACAGTAAATTCTGGTGGCAATTCTGGTACTACAACTGTTAATGGTAGCATATTGGATGTGTATGGAAGAACTGGCGTATCCACAGTTAATACAGGTGGCACACTCAACGTAAAAACGGGTGGCAGTCTCTTGGGTACAAGCACTGTAGGTGGCGGTACTTTAATGGTAGATGGTACTGCAGGTACAGTTATAGTCAACTCTGGAACTGCTACAGTAAATGCAGGAGGTTCCATTGGTAGCACTACAGTTAATAGTGGTCTGCTAGCTGTGAATGGATCTGCAGGAGACATATTGGTTAATACAGGTGGTAAATTTGGTGGTTCTGGTAGCGTGCAAGGCCTAACACTCAATGGTGGTACTGTGGCCCCAGGCAACAGCCCGGGTCTGCTAACTGCCTATGAGTTGAATGGAAGCAATGGAACATTCCAATTCCAGTTAGGTGCACCTACTACCAGAGGGGTAACATATGATGCTATCAATGTGACAAGCTTATTAACATTGGGAGCTAATACAGCATGGACATTTGAAACACTAGACAATTATGCATATGCAGATGGCAACACATATGACTTGTTTGATTGGGGCACAGCTGACATGAGCACATTTGATGTAGCAGTATTACAAGCAGCTCTACCCGATCTCAACACTGCCAGTACAGATCTCAAGTGGGATGTGAATAGCTTTACTATAGATGGTACAGTTAGTGTTATTCCTGAACCAACTGCATTAGAATTATTAACTATGCCATGGCAAGGGTTAAAAGCTCTGTGCAAAATGCAAGCAGAGTTCACAGAGCAAAATCCTGTTATTGCTACAATGCAGACAGGAATATAATCATATGAAATTATTTCTAGCTATATTATCCTTTGTAGCGTTAATAGTTGTAGTTAACTCTATAACCCCAGCAACACAAGAGCCTTCAGCAGGGTCGCTAGCCATGCTTGGTCTTGCTAGCTTAATAACCCTCAGAGTAATGAGGAGAAAAAATGTTAACCGCTAATGCATTAACTGCCAGGTACATAAAATTACTCAGACAATCACGTATTGGCTTTACTCTTGTTGAAATGGCAGTTGTAGCAGGTATAATAGTGTTATTAATGTCTCTACTATTCCCTGCGTATTCAGCTGTGAAGCGTAAATCATCACAAGCTGCATGTGCATCAAATATGAAACAAGTGGGTACATCAATTGTTTTATTTGCAACAGATAATGATGGTTGGTTGCCTCCGGGGCCAGATGGTCAAACAATCAATACATTTATTCGTGATTCTAGATTTGGAGGCACAGCTTCAAATGTTGTTGACAAATCTAATCTGGAATATTACCTTACAAATTATATAACTGCCACATCTTTAGGAGGTAAGAAAAGAAAAGGAAATGCAGTCTTTTCTTGCCCAGCTCGTGATGCTAAACATAACATAGCATGGAAAAGAGGCTCTTGCTTTGGTGGAGCAGGTGGAGCATATGGTATACAAAATTCAGAAAAATTAATTGCGGCAGACACAAATGATTATTTTCTAGTTGACTTTACTAAAGCTTTCACCAATCATTCAGCTATTAATGAAACAGTTAAAAATCCTCATGGTGCAGTCAGAAACCTTTTAAGAACAGATGGCAGTGTGACAACTGAACTGGATAACAAGGCTAGGTAATGGAGTATGTGTCTATATCACAAGCTATTAAGGCTGCTGCAGATCTTAATATGCCTTCCACTGAGTATCTTGATAATTTCTTGCCTGCTTATAGAAAGTACCATAAAAGGCAGAATATCAGAAGAGCAGTTTGCAAAATTGGTTCGGGCATTGCAGTCTTTATAGTTGCATGTCTCTGTTATTCAGCTATAAATAATAGTAACAAGCTGGACATAGATACAGCTTCAGGAACAGATATGGCACAACATAATACACATGGCAAGCACGTGGTGTTCGAGGGTAATGTGCAAGAAGTTACCCAATTTATTAAGGA